>JGI24707J26582_10001747_pt1 | contig 16893 bp, 17 predicted proteins | sample BioPla1DNA1_FD_26582 | JGI IMG/M metagenome (IMG submission 26582)
ATGAAAAAATAAATGAAAAAATAAATGAAAAAATAAATGAAAAAATAAATGAAAAAATAAATGAAAAAATAAATGAAAAAATAAATGAAGAAATAAATGAAGAAATAAATGAAAAAATAAATGAAGAAATAAACAATTTGAAGAAGGAATTGATTTGTAGAATTGTTTCTGAAAAATTGGATCAAAAAAGTGACATTTACGATGCAACTTATATTATAAATTCACTCGGTTTCGCAGGAATTCGGGCGGAAGATTATGAAAACATACTTATAAACAATGAAAATATAAAACAAAAGTATCCCGGAACAACTGCATTAATTTTGCGCGCATTATGCGCGCAAATTAAAGCAGAAACCGCTTTAAATGTGAAAAATGAAAATCGAAACGAGATTAAAGCTTATATTGAAAATTCCGGAGAATGGTTATTAAAAAATTCAAACGAATGGAAATATCCGGCAACAACGTCTCTTGTTTTAAGAGGTTTAAATTTAATTTATCCAAAAAAAGACTTAATTTGCCATTTCATAGATTTGATAAAACGTCAAGAAAAAAACGGCTGCTTTGATAATTTAAATACAACTGTTTTAATTCTAATCGCTTTTTACGAATTTTTTGAAATAAAATGAAAATATTGGCACTGTTATAATAAGTAAATAAGTAAATAAGCAGGTGTTTCGATGATTATCAGAAAAATGACCATAGAAGATTATGATGCTGTCTATGAACTCTGGATTTCTTGTACAGGGATGGGGTTGAACAATTTAGACGATTCAAAAGAGGGAATTCATAAATTTTTAAAAAGAAACCCTGAGACATGTTTTGTTGCTGTTCAAAATAATATTGACGGCGTCATATTGGCAGGACACGACGGACGCAGAGGGTATATTTATCATACTGCAGTAAGACCGGAATATCGTAATCAAAATATAGGATCAGAATTAGTTTCAGAATCGATGAACGCTTTTGAGAAACTGGGAATTAACAAAGTGGCTCTAGTCGTTTTTGAGAATAATCAGATCGGTAATGTTTTTTGGGAAAAACAAGGATTTACAGTAAGAGATGATTTGATTTACAGAAACAAAACCATCAATCCTAAAATGAAAAAACTTTGAAAGGGTCGATTTTATTGTTTTATCGAGATTTAAAATATTAATCTTGCTCATACAGAAAATATTAAATATTGTGGCTCAGTAAAAATATCAGAATTCCTCTAATAAGATAAAGAGAAATTTGAATTTTGTTAGAAAGTTTAATTATTTTTTATTTTATGTTATTATATTTTATTTTATAATTTTATTATAACATTATACAGCAAAATATTATAAAGCAATTATCAGATACAAATAATTACACAATTAAGGAGCGATCAAATGACAAAAAGAATAGTAATAATCGGTGCAGCGGGTCGTGATTTCCACAACTTCAATACCGTCTATAGAAATGATCCTAACTACAAGGTTGTGGCTTTTACCGCAGCCCAAATTCCGGACATTGCCGGTCGATGCTATCCAGCAGACCTTGCAGGACCTCTATACCCGGAAGGGATACCGATTGTTGAGCAAAAAGAACTTGCCGACCTTATCAAAAACGAAAACATAGATGAATGCATATTTTCCTACAGTGACATTCATTACCAAAATCTCATGAACCTCGGTGCTCTAGTCAATGCTGCCGGAGCAAGCTTTACACTTTTGGGACCCAAATCAAATATGATTCCAAGCAACAAGCCCGTCATCGCTGTTTGTGCGGTTAGAACCGGCTGCGGAAAGAGCCAGACTTCACGAAAAATTATAGAGATTCTCCATGAAAAAGGTTTAAAGGTCGTTGCAGTTCGACATCCTATGCCTTATGGAAATTTGAGCGAACAAAAAGTACAGCGCTTTGCCAAAATAGAAGATTTAAAAAAGAACTCATGCACTATTGAAGAAATGGAAGAATACGAACCGCACATTGTTCGCGGAAACGTAATTTATGCAGGAGTCGATTATGAAGCTATTCTAAACGCAGCCGAAAACGACCCGGACGGTTGTGATGTAATTCTTTGGGACGGCGGTAATAACGATTTCCCTTTTTACAAACCCGATTTGATGATAACGGTCACGGATCCGCTTCGCCCGGGACATGAAGTCTCTTACTACCCCGGCGAAGTCGCATTGAGAATGGCAGATGCTGTAGTGATAAACAAAATCGACAGTGCCGATTATAAAGATATCATAACGGTACGTGAAAACATAAGAAAAGTTAATCCAAACGCCACAGTAATTGACGCTGCAAGCACCCTTACAGTTGATGATATATCCGCCATACGCGGAAAACGTGTTTTGGTTGTGGAAGACGGACCGACACTAACCCACGGAGAGATGAAAATCGGCGCAGGTGTCGTTGCAGCACAACGTTTCGGTGCAGCCGAACTCGTAGACCCGCGTCCCTATGCTGTAGGAAAGCTCAAAGAAACTTTCCGGATATACCCCGAAATAGGAACATTACTGCCCGCTATGGGATATGGAGATGAGCAGATAAAAGATCTTGCTGCAACGATTAATGCTTGCGAATGCGACAGCGTTATAATTGCAACACCTATCGACTTAAAGAGAATTATCGACATCAATAAACCCTGTGTTAAAGTAGATTATCAACTTCAAGAAATAGGAAAACCTGATTTGGAAATGGTAATCGGTGATTTCATAAAGACAATAAAAAATAAAAAAAAATGAAGAAAAAAAATTATAAATAAAAATATATGAATAAGAATAAATTAAAATAAAAATAAATTAAAATAAAAAATAGATAAAGAATTAATACTTATACAATTATAAAAAATAAAATTATTTAAAAACGGCTAAGTCTTTAAACGGAATAATAATACCTCATGAAATCAAAAATCCCGGGATTTTTAAATGATGAAAAAGCCGTTTCTCCGATTATTTCGGTTCTTTTAATTTTAAGCATTTTCATACTTTTTTTAGGAATCATATCGATAGAAGTAATTCCTGATATTGTAACTCAAGAGGAAGAAAATCAAGCGGAAACAATAAGAGATTGCGTAATCGATTTAAGAAATAAACTAAACAGCTTGAGATTTAAATATGATTGGGCTGAGGATTCAAATGAAATAAATATTTGGTCACCAAATATTGATTCAAAATCATATGGAAATAATATATATAATTTTATTTTTCCTTTAAAATATAACCGCGTTTTTTCGGACTGCTTCATTGAGTCGGCAAATTATGAAGTTAATTTGAAAGTTTACGGAATTAAAGATTCGAATAAAATAAAAAACGGAGAAAACGAAGAAAACGAAGAAAACGAAGGCAATGAAAATTCATATAAAATTCATAATATGAAAATATCTGAAAATGTTTTTGTATTTTCAAAGGAAACCGAAAATTATCCGATTCAAGTAAATGTTTTAGACAATTTCATTGCAACCGCCGTTTATCAAAAAGAAGGAGAAATAATAACGGGAGCTCCTTTAATATTTGAAAGTGTAAACAAATATAAGAAATATGAAGAAAATAAAGAAAAAGAAGAAGAACATGAAAAAGAAGAATATAAAAATGAAGAATATGAAATAAAAAAATATGAAAATGAAGAAATTCCGGAAATTAATATAATAAGTTATGTTTATGATTTAAATCCGGAATATATTTCGATAAACTCAGGTTCATCTGCCGTTTTAAATACTAAATTAATTGAAAAATACGTGTTCTCTGCAAACAGATTGATAATCGAGTTTCCGGGAAATCTTGAAAATGAAATTGTAAGTTTCACCCCGACACAACTCTATTTAAATAATTTGGTAAAGCATAACGACAATATTAGTAATAATAGTAATAACAATAATAATAGAAATAATAACAATGAAAATTATAAAAAGGAAATTAACAATATAAAAATCAAAAGAGTAGGGAAAAATTCATACGAATTTTTCCTTGAAGATCAAAAATCCGAATTTTTTAAAGTTTATGTGACAATAATTAATACCGAAATCAGATTTTAATTTTTAAATTTTATTTTAAAATTTTATTTTTAAATTTTATTTTTTGAGAATAAAACCGAGTATGCGGAAAACATAAATCCGAGTGGTAACATTCACAGACTTTTTGTTCATTCAACAGTAGACAAGTTAATATAGTCTTCTGACCGTAATTATTAATTACTGCTTTTTTTTATCGATTATTAGGAGAACGAATATATGAGTCCTGAGACGGAACACAAAATTAGATTCATGATGACGTATGCTAAAATAATTATAGCTTTTATACTAATGATTCCCCCTACTATTTTACATATTAGCAATTATTTATACACTATATATTAAAATATTTGGGTAATGAGGTTTATATTATATGTCTATACAGGATGAATACGTGCGGTTTTATAAACAAATATTTATAGCGGTCGTTGTCTGTTTTATTGTTTGCGTTTTTTTGCAATTAATTCTTTCAATAATCGTTGCGTTATAATTTAATATTAAATTATACATGATTATCCATAAGCTCCATTTCTTTTTGCTATTTTTGCGGATGTGGCACTTGATACTTCATCGAGATCTTTTTCCAATCTCAACAACACATCTTCATAATCCGATTCAAAATTTATCGTGTTGTTTTGATCGAGGATTTTATTTTTTGCTTTTATTTTTTACCTTTTTATATTTTATTTTTTACTTTTTTACCTTTTATTTTTTACTTTTTTACCTTTTATTTTTTTAATTTTATAAAATATTTTTACCAAAAATATAGAAAAGTTAATCAATGAATAGAACACTTTTAGGATATTATGTTCAAAGTAGTTTTAGGCGGAACATTTGAATTCATGCATGACGGACATGTTCGACTTTTGGATGAAGCTTTTCGTCTTTTAAAGGAAAACGAATCTTGTGTAAGTATTGTAAAAGGTATTGTTCATATCGGTCTTACATCGGATAAAATGGCCGGATCTAAGAGTCATTACGTTTCAGCATACGAAAATCGTAAGAAAATGCTTGAAATTGAAATCAAAAAAATTATTGAAAAGTACGGATTGAATGAAGAAAATTACATGATTACAAAACTGGAAGATCCGTTAGGTTCCGCAATTGTTGAAGACTATGATTATATTGTCGTTTCTCCTGAAACAAAAACGGGTGCTTTAAAAATAAATGAAATTAGAAGAGAAAAAAATCTGAAAGAAATAAAAATAAAGGTTGTACCTTTTGTGCTGGCTGATGACGAAAAGCCGATTTCGTCAACAAGAATTTATAACGGCGAAATAGACAGAAAAGGAAAAATTAAACGAAAATATGAATTAAAAGTTATAGCAAAATAATCAAAATTATAAAAATAATAAAAAGTGAGTTATAATTATGGCACGTATATTTAATGAAAGGGATATTGAAATTTTTACGAAGTTGGCACCTGAGACGGGAGGAAATGTTCAGTCGGGAGCAGGACACGCATTCCCGTTTATTTTAAGGCCGGTCTCACACAGATTTGCTGAAGATGCTGATGATTTCAGAGAGAGAATAAACAGATTGAGTACGGAAGATGTCCTTTATCTGGCCGATTTGATTTTGGAAAATAAAGAAGAGTTAAGAAGCTTGGACGAAGAAGATATTGAAAGCTTTTTGGAACTCGTTTCTCAAAAAGTATCGCCCGAAAAGAAAAAAGAAATACTTAATCATTTGGGAATGGTCGGATAAATCTGTAATAAAATATAAAAATATAAAAATATAAAATTGTAAGAATAAAGGAATTGCAAATGAATTATAACGGTACTGATATTTTTAAAAATAAATATATGATGTTTGGCGTATCCGGAATACCGCCTGAACTTACACGAAATGAATATGACGCGCTCTTCGGTCTTTTGAAAGATAATAAATTGAGATGCGCTGAAGTCAGCTTTTCTGAAGGGCTTGGACAAAAGACGGAAAATTTGTTGAATTTGAAAAAGTCGGCAATTGAAAACAATATAAAATTAAGTGTGCATTCTCCTTATTTTATAAATTTAAATGCGCAGGAAGAGAAAAAAGTCAGATTGGGAATGTTGGCACTTTACGAATCGGCAAGGCTAAGCAATATCGCCGGTGCAGATTCTTTGGTATTTCATCCCGGGTTTTATATGGGAAAATCGAGTGAATCGGCTTTCGAAAAGATTTTGGAAAGAACAAAAAAGGTTCGAAAAGATTTGGACGATAATAATATAAATGTTATTTTGAGACCGGAAACTATGGGAAAAAAATCTCAATTCGGAAACGTTGATGAAATTTTAAGTTTGTGCGAAAGTGTTGAAGGCGTTTTGCCGTGTCTTGATTTTTCACACATACATGCAAGAGACGGAAAACAAAATACGCATGACGAGTTTTATGACATTTTTTTAAAAGTTGAGAAATCTTTAGGTAGCGAAGGATTGAAAAATATGCACTGCCATGTTTCAGGAATTGAATACGGCGAGCACGGAGAAATTAGACATACACACCTTCTAAAATCAGATATGAATTTCGACGATTTGATGATAATATTTTACGAATTCAACGCAAAAGGAAGAATTATAAGCGAAAGCTCCGACCCGTTTGGAGATTCTCTATTACTTAAAGATTCATACGAGTCAAATATAATAAAAATATAAAATTAAGAAACACAGAAACACATATTATAAATATATTAATTTGTTTTAATATTTCATTTATTTATTTTATTTAATATTTATTTTTTGAAAATGGAGTTAAAATTTATGTCATTTTTGAAGAAAGCTGACCCTGAAATGTACAAAGTTGTCAGGAAAGAATTGAATCGTCAAGAAACTCATTTAAATCTCATTGCTTCTGAAAATTATACAAGCCCTGCCGTTATGCAAGCTATGGGAAGCGTTTTGACAAACAAATATGCGGAAGGCTATCCCGGAAGCAGATATTACGGCGGTTGTGAATTTATGGATGAAGCCGAAAATCTTGCTATAAAAAGGGCAAAAGACTTGTTCGGAGCAGAACACGTAAACGTTCAGGCGCACTCCGGGTCGGGTGCGAACATGGCCGTTTATTTTGCAATGATTCAACCTAAAGATACGATTCTTTCTATGAGTTTAAATGACGGGGGACATCTGTCTCACGGAAGTCCTGTAAGCTTTTCAGGAAAATTGTATAATGTCGTTCCGTACGGTGTTGATAGAGAAACGGAACACATAAACTACGACGAGCTTGAAGAGCTTGCCAAAAAGCATAAACCGAAAATCATTGTCTGCGGTGCATCGGCATATTCGAGAACTTTGGATTTTAAGAGATTTAGAGAAATTGCCGATATTTCGGATTCTTATCTTTTGGCCGATATTGCACACATTGCAGGGCTTGTTGCCGCAGGTGCACACCCGAGCCCGATTAAATATGCCGATTTTGTAACAACCACAACTCACAAAACGCTTAGAGGACCGAGAGGCGGAATGATTATGTGCTTTGAAGAGCATGCGAAAAGTATCGACAAAGCCGTATTCCCTGGCTCCCAAGGCGGACCGCTTATGAATAATATTGCGGCAAAAGCTGTCGGATTTAAAGAAGCGGCAACTGAAGAGTTTAAAAATGATCAGTTCCAAACTGTTAAAAATGCAAAAAAACTTGCAGAAACACTTTCGGAAAACGGACTTAGAATTGTATCCGGCGGAACCGACAACCACTTGATGTTAATCGATTTGACAGGAAACAATTTAACCGGAAAAGAAACGGAAGCGGCATGCTCAAAAGCAAATATTGTTTTAAATATGAATACTATTCCGTTTGATACACAAAAAGCATATATTGCAAGCGGAATTCGTGTTGGAACGCCGTCTGCAACAACAAGAGGAATGAAAGAAAAAGAAATGGAACAAATCGGAAATGCAATTGCATGCGTAGTTAAGAATACGAAAAACGATTCAAAATTGGCGGAATTGAAAAAGGAAATCAAATGCCTTTGTGAAAAATTCCCGGTCTACCCGATGTTTAATTAATTTATTGAATAAAAAAATAACATAAAATATAAAAAGCAATATAAAAAAATAAAAAAAAATAAAAAAGATAAATTATATAAAAATAAAAATATTTTATATTTTTTTGTTGAAATATTTTCGGAGCATTTTTATGTCAAATACAAACGACAGCAAATCAAACATAATTGACGGAAGAGCATTGGCTAAAAAGATCGATGAAAGAACTGCAAAGAAAGCTGAAAAGCTGAAGTCTGAAGGTGTTTTCCCGAAGCTTGTTACTGTTTTGGTAGGAGACGACCCCGCTTCAAAAATGTATGTCAACATGAAACATAAAGCGTGTGAGAGAATCGGAATTTTCTCAGAGGATAAAATTTTGCCAGAAAGCACAACGGAAGATGAATTGATTCAATTGATTCGAGAATTAAATTCTGACAAAGAAGTCTCAGGGATTTTAGTTCAATTGCCTGTTCCGAAACATATATCTTCTCAAAAAATAATGAATGAGATTGCACCTGAAAAAGACCCTGACGGTTTTCATCCGGTAAATATGGGAAAACTTATGATAGGAGACGAGGGACTCGTTCCATGTACGCCAAAAGGCGTAATTTACATGCTCGATGAGTACGGAATAAATCCTGAAGGAAAAAAAGCCGTAGTCGTCGGACACAGTAACATTGTAGGAAAACCGATGACTGCAATGCTTTTAAACAGAAATGCAACTGTTGAGACATGCCACATTTTTACAAAAGATTTGAAAGCGGAAACGATTACAGCAGACATTTTAATAGTAGGAGTGGGAGTAAAACATCTGATTACAAAAGACATGGTAAAAGAAGATGCCGTTGTAATCGATATCGGAATCAATAAAGATGAAACCGGAACGCACGGTGATGTAGATTTCGAAAATGTATCCAAAATTGCAAAACTGATTACGCCTGTTCCGGGCGGTGTAGGACCGATGACTATCGCCGTTTTAATGGAACATGTTGTTTTATGTGCTGAAATGCAAATGCAAAAATAAAAAATAAAAAAATCGGTAAATTATAAAAATTATTTCCTGAAGATGAAGGTCTGAATAGATGATTGAAGACGAAATTAAAAATGCTGTAAAAACAGGAATTAAGAAAACAGGCGTCAGAAATAAAATCTGCGGCCTTTCTGTCGGAATAAACGACCCGCCGCATGTTATGGGGATTTTAAACTTGAGTCCTGAGTCTTTTTACAAAAGTTCTGTAAAAGACGAAAACACAATATTAGAAGCCGCATTAAAAATGGTGGAAGAAGGTGCTACAATGCTTGATATAGGAGCACGCTCAACTTCGCCATGGGCGCCTGACGTTCCGGTAGACGTTGAAAAAGAAAGGCTTTTTAAAGCACTTGATGCAATTCGAGGAAATGTCGATTGCGTTATTTCGGTCGATACGATGTATGCCGAAATTGCGGAAGGAGCGCTAAATAGAGGAGCTCACATTATAAACGATGAATCGGGCTTAATTGAAGATCCGAATATGGCAAAAGTAATTGCGGATTATGATGCGAGCGCCGTTTTAATGGCAACTGAAAAGGTAAGAGGCGACCCATTAGGAATGGATGCCGTTATTTCTTCTCTTGAAAAAATTATCGAAAATGCCGTTAATTCAGGAATTGACGAAAACAATATAATATTGGATCCTGCAATCGGAAAGTGGATTCCGGAAAAGGAACCGTTTTATGATTATGAAGTTTTGGACCGTTTTGAAGAACTAAATGTGTTTAATATGCCGGTTATGATTGCGATTTCAAGGAAATCGTTTATGAACGACGTTTTGAAAAAACCGGCAGAGAAACGGTTGGCAGGAACACTTGGAGCTACCGCTGTTGCCGTTTACAAAGGCGGGCGAATTATTCGAGCCCACGATATAAAAGAAACGCTTGATGCCGCAAATATCGCATACACAATAAGTATGAACGAATATAAACGGGAAAAATAATGAGCGAATTTGTAAGAAAAAAAGAAGCTTATGAAGCAATAATTGAAACTTTGGAAGAAATTCAAAAAAATTTGGATTCGGGCGCAATCGTAGTTGTTGAAGGTTTAAAAGACGTAAGAGCGCTTAAAACTTACGGAATCAGAGGCGACATAAGAAAATGTGCAAATACTCCGCTTGCCGTATTTTGTGAAACTGCGGCAAGAAAAAACAAAAAAATTATTTTGTTGACAGATTGGGACGAGGCAGGAAGAATTCGTGCCGGAAAAATGGCGGAATATTTGGAAAGTCTCGGCGCCGATTTTGATTTGATGTTTAGAAAAAATATAATCCGTTTTTCAAAAAAAAATATATCGGATATAGAAAGTCTCTGCACTTACTTGACGAGATTAAAAAACGATTTGATCCAAAATAATATGCTCTGACTTTTTTGGTTTTTTTAAGTAATATTTATTACAATTCAAAGCCTAATTGTAACTAATGATAAAAACTGAATTGAAACCCGTTAAAAAATTGTATTTGCTCAGGCATGCCAAAAGCAGCTGGGAGGACCCTTTTCTAAGAGATTATGACAGACCGCTTAATAAACGGGGCAGAAGACAAGCTAAGGCTATGGGAAAGTATTTTCAAGAAAAAGGTTTTGACATCGACCTGATACTCTGTTCCGGTGCATTGAGAACGAGACAGACCTTGGAAATTCTTTTAGAATATTATGACTACGAAGAAGAAATTGAATTTCGTGATGAAATTTATGCCGCTTCGGTTTCTGCTCTGAAAAATTTGATTTTAGAAGCGAATGTGAATTCTCTTCTAGTAATAGGGCACAATCCGGAATTAAATATGCTGGCCGATGATTTGACCGGAGAATTCCTAACAATGCCTACTTGCCAACTTGCAGTAATCGACATGAAAAGCGGCAATTTGGATATATTTATAAGACCTGATGACGGCAGAAAGTAAAAAAACAAAAAAGCAAAAAACAAAACACATTTAAAGTAATATTTATAACAATTCAAAACTTATACACTATTTATGACAATAATCGGAATTGCTGATACTACGTTTGCGCGCTTTGACATGGGTGCTGCGGCGTATGACGAGCTAATACAACACACATCGGCAAAAATTATTCGCGTAACTGTTCCGGGAATTAAAGATTTGCCTGTTGCATGTAAAAAATTGATTGAAGAAAATAATTGCGATATCGTAATGGCGCTCGGCATGCCGGGCGGGAAAAAACAGGATAAAATTTGTGCACATGAAGCATCACAAGGAATTATAACGGCGCAACTTATGACGAATAAACATATAATAGAAGTTTTTGTTCACGAAGATGAGGCAAACGATGAAAAAACGCTTGCATACCTTATGAATAAAAGAGCGCGTGACCATGCAAAAAATGTAATTGATATGCTGTTTAATCCCGAAAAAATGAAAAATAATGCAGGAACCGGAAAAAGAGAAGGGTTCGAAGATGCGGGACCGGTCAGATTATAAATATTATATAATGTGAATATTATAATATAAATATTATACAAATATTAAATATATTAAGATGAATAATTATATATATATATTAACAATTTAAATTTAAATACATAAAAACGGATAAATTAAACGAGTGAAGCATAAATGACAATAAATTTGGGATTTGTAGTTGCTGAATTTAACAGAGACATAACTTATCAGATGGAGATTTTGGGAGAAGAGCATGCCAAGTTTTTGGGTGCCGATGTTGTCGATAAAATTTATGTGCCGGGTGTTTTTGACATGCCTTTGGCGGTAAGAAAAATGTGTGAAAACGGCGACATAGATGCTGTTGTTACGATCGGATGCGTAATTGAAGGGGCGACAAACCACGATGAAGTCGTTGTTGCTCAAGTGACAAGAAAGATTACGGACTTGGCGCTTGATTACGGAAAACCGGTAACTCTCGGAATTTCGGGCCCTAAAATGACAAGAATGCAGGCGATGGAAAGAATTGATTATTCAAAAAGAGCTGTAGAAGCGGCTGTAAAATTGGTCCAAAGATTGTAATTTTATTTGTTTTAATGTTTTAAAAAGGATGAGTAATATGTCGTTTGGTCTTAACGAAATTTTATCCAAAAGAATACTGAAAATTGAAGATTCTTCTACTATAAAATATTCGAACAGAGCAAAACAAAAAAAGCTTGCAGGGTACGATGTCATTGATTTTACGCTCGGCGAGCCCGATTTTGACACGCCTGAAAATATAAAACAGGCAACAATTAAATCATTGAATCGAGGGGATACGCATTATTCGGCGGGCCCCGGTATTTTGGAACTGCGAGAAGAGCTAAGCGAGAAACTCGTTCGTGAAAATAATATCGACACGATTGCACAAAATATAATTGTAACGCCGGGCGCAAAACAGGCCATTTTGACAATTATGATGGTTTTAATCGAAAAGGGTGATGAAGTTATTATTTTTGACCCGTCTTGGGTTTCATATGAGGCGTGTATAAAACTTGCCGGCGGAAAGCCTGTGCGTGTTCCGACAGACCCTGAATACGGATTTAAACCTGTTAACCTTTCCGAGTATATTACTCCTAAAACTAAAATGATTATTTTAAATTCGCCGTCAAACCCGACCGGTGCGGTATACGGAAAAAGCATTTTACAAGAAATTGCTGATATTTCAATCGATAATGATATTTTTGTTTTGGCCGACGAAATTTATGAAAAAATTATTTATGACAATAAACACATAAGTATAGGCTCTTTTCCGGGAATGGAAAATTTAACCTTTACCGTAAACGGTTTTTCAAAAGCTTATGCGATGACGGGCTGGAGAATCGGATATATGAACGCACCCGATTATTTGGTAAAACCGATTTTAAAATATCAAAGCCATTCCATAAGTAATGTGAATACATTTATCCAATACGGTGCGCTTGAAGCTATAAAAGGCCCGCAAAACGAACGCGACAATATGATTGCGGAGTTTAGAGAAAGAAGAGACATTTTAGTCGAGGGGCTCAACAAATTGGGCTTTAAATGTGATGTGCCCCAAGGCGCATTTTACGCATACCCCGATGTAAGCGAATACGGAACGGGCGAACAAGTTACAGACGCTTTGCTCGAAGAAGCCGATATTGCGGTAATTCCGGGAATCGGATTCGGAAAATCCGGAAAATACCATATAAGAATTTCATATGCGTCATCCGTAAGCAGAATAAAAGAAGCACTTCTGAGAATGGACAGCTTGCTCTGATTTTTTAATTAAATGTGATTTAAATTTGCTCTGTTGCCGAGGTTCCCTCGGCAACAGAGCATGAAAAAGCAAAATGCAAAAAAATACTTTTTATTTTAATATTTTTTTACGGTTTTTTTGAAAGTGCGCTTGCGACCATTATTGCTTTTGTGAAATTTCCGTAAGACCTTGACGTGTCTACGAATATGTGGCGGTCCATAAGCATTGGTGCGCCTAGCCCTGTTCCGCCTCCCAAAAATACTAAAGAGCGGAATATTAAATTTCCGGAAATTCCGTTTGGAGCCAAAACAAAATTTGATTTTTCGATTGCGCTTTGAACGTCGTGTCCGTAAAATCTGAATTTTATATTTTTGTCTTTCATTTCTTCTTTTATTTTTAAAAATTCAGAGTCGTCAAATTCATCTTCCGAGAGAATTCCGATGCAGGGGCTTACTCCGAAACGACGAAGAAATGTTGCCCCAAGACATATGAATTGCAATTTGTCTTCAAAAGTTGCGCCTTCGTCAATTCCTACAGGTGCTAAAAAAAACGGCTTTCCGTAACCGCTTATTAAAAGTGCAAGTCTATGAAGATTTTGTACATTGCATGTTTCTTTAATGCAACTTAAAACGTCCGAGGCTTTTGATTTTCCGCGAATTGCGGCATCTACTTTATCGGTTACGAGCAAATTGACGATGTCTTTTTCAGGCTCGTTTGTATCGTAAATTTCAAAAGGCAATAAATCGCTTTCAATGACAGATTCCGGATAAACGGACAAAGACGCTTTTTTAATCTCTTCTTCATTTCCAACCAAAACCAAATCGGCATAGCCTAAATCGATTGCATTTTTTATACACTGAATAGTTTTTTCATTGGGATTTCTAACACCCATTGCAACTTTTGAGTGCTTCGAAACAGCTCTTTTTTCGATTTGATCCAAAAAAATATTCAAATCTTCAGGATTGGGCTTTTCAACCATTTAATTCCTCATAACAAAAAAATAATAAAAATAATAAAGATTAATAAAAAATAATAAAGATTAATAAAAATTAATAAAAATCAAAATAAAATAAAATTATAAATTACTTTTGATTTTCATAAAAATCGTATAAAAACGAACAAAGTTCGGGTGATAAATTAAATTTATCTTCGATTTGTGAAATAATATATTTGCGGTCTTTTTCATTTTGTTTCATATTAGAAATCATTTCGTTTACTTCTTTTAATTCAAAATTAGGATTTATATCTTTTCTGTAGCCCCAAAGATTTCCTTTTATCAATTTTATATTATTCATAGTCAGAAACATTTTAATCGCTGACGATATGTTTTTTATGAATGAATCGGGCATTTGAATCGCAATTAAACCCGGAGATTTCGAATAAACAGTCATTATATCTTTTGCTGTCGGGCGAAACGAAAAATGAACTATTTTTTCGTCCGGTTTTAAATATGAAATTTCGTCGGATGAACTTAAAACTAAAATGTGCATAATAAATGAAACCGCCATAAAAAATTATAAACAAATTGAAATATAAAATAACAACCAGAAATATAAAACAACAACCATTATAAAACTGTTCTCATATACATTCCTTTTGTACTGTTTTTGTAGTATTTTTCCATATCATATTTTTCGTACAAATCTTCGAGATTTCCTGCTATTGCATTTCTGTAAATATATAATAAGTTTTCGATATCTTCAGGACTAAAACCGAATCCTTCGATTTTGAAATTTCGAATTCCGGCATCGTATATGTCTTCCGCAAAATCTATGGTGTTTAAAATTTTGGAGTTAAATACATGATTTCTTCCAAATTCGTCAACAAGTACGGGAAACATAAAACCTTTTGAATCTTTTAATGCATAAAAAATATTGTTATTATTAGAATTTTTATTGTTATTATTAGAATCGTTATTATCGATTATGTCGATTGCGTCAATTTCGTTTATTGTTAATGTTTGAATTAACGGATGTTCCGTTATCATTATTTGAATTAAACCGTGGATTAAGCATTCCGATTGAATTCTTTTTCCATAATTTTCGATGCATGAATTTGTGTATTCGTTTATATCTTCGAGTGACATTTCGGGCGACAATGATACGCAGTTTGCACCGGACTCAAAAATAAGGAAAGCCGCGTTTGAATTGAATATATTAAATGAAAAATCGGATATTATTTCAAATTTGCCGGAATTACCGGAACTGGCGGAATTACCGGAACTGCCGGAATTATCGGAACTATCGAAACTGCCGGAATTATCGGAACTATCGAAACTGCCGGAATTACCGGAACTATCGAAAACCGTTTCGCATAACAATTCAAGCATTCCCGGATTTGTCGCGACAAATCCGCCGATTTCATATTCAACGAGTTTCAATATTTGAGATTTTATTAAATCGAAGTCCGCATCTTTCGTGATTTGAGAAAAAGTATAAAAAATACGTGATTTTTCGGAATTTACAATTTTTTCAGTTTCAAGCAAATTACATATTTCATCGAAATTTAAACCGTAAACGAAACCGCCGGGTGAAGATTTAAAAGTATTTCCGCCGACATAAATTCGATCGGCACCTGCATTAATTGCGGAAAACAACGCATCTTTTGAATAAACAGATATAGAAAGTTTAAACTCGTCTTCTGATTTGATGTCTTTTTTAATTTTTGTATCAGTTTCTTTGTTTGATTCTATTTCAATTTCGATTTCTTTGTTTGATTCGATTTCAGTTTCGATTTCTTTGTTTAATTCGATTTCAGTTTCGATTTCTTTGTTTGATTTGATTTCAGTTTCAACTTCGTTAAAACTGCTATTTGAAATATTTCTTTTAAACGAGTTTATAAAAGCATTTAAAAGTGATGTTAGTGCATCGTTTCTTAATCCTTTCAATACTCCAAGCGGAATGAAAACATCGTTTTCGAGTTCGATTTCTACATTTTTCGGTTCGAAAAATGTAGTTCCAAGACCGGTTAAAACATTGTATGCCTGTTCTTTTTTAAACGGATTTTTTTGTGATTTTTCTACTGTGAAATCGGATATTTCTATAATTTCATGAGTTTGTTTTATTTTGTTTCGTTCGTCTTTTTCGTTTTTTAAAGTAAGTGTAAGTTTTTCTCCTTTTTTTGCCTTAAGTTTAAATGATACGGGAATTTTAAAAGGAAAAGCTCCGACTGCTTGTGCAAATTCCGCGGAATTTGCACAATTTTCGACTAATTCTTTTATTTCTTCATCAGATTGAAGAGGCATTTTTTCTTCAATTTCTCTATGAAGTTTTTCATCCGATGTTATGTATAAAATATCTCCTGCTTTAGGACTTCTTTCACTACTGAAAAGCGATGCGGCCGGAATTGAAACTGTTTCGCCTGCTTTGACATAATCGGTGATTCTGTTGTTTGAAAACATTTTTCGAACTGTAAAGCCTGCTCTCGGGTCGTTTAAATTTTTTGTGTCCTTTGAATTTTTTGTACCGGATTTTACATTTCCGATTGAAATTCCGTCGCCTGCAGACAAATCAGAATTTAAAAGAACTGATACTTCACGCCTTTTAAAATCTACATCTTTTACAACGCCTGCTTTAAAGCCTCTGTTGTACGGAAGCCTTCTGCTCATTAATTCATTTCCCGGATTTTTAATAAAATAACCGTCGGTAAAGCCTCTGTTAAACAGTTTTTCAAGCGTTTCGTCGTTTTCTTTTGTAACAATTTCGGAAGAATTTTCAAAATAAGAATCGATAATTTCACGATAAGTTTTAACAACTCCGCCTACGTATT
>JGI24707J26582_10001748_pt1 | contig 16891 bp, 15 predicted proteins | sample BioPla1DNA1_FD_26582 | JGI IMG/M metagenome (IMG submission 26582)
TTTTGGAGTTAAGTGAAGGAGGCAAAATGCCGAAGTAATGNGTACAGGAGGTGATTTTATGCATAACTTTTATCTAGCGGGATTAAGGGCTGTTAGCTCTTATCATTCAGCACAATTTGATTATATTAGGGCATTTGAAAGAATCTCTTCAGGACTGCGTATTAATCGCGCCGCAGATGATCCCTCCGGTCTGGCAATTTCAGAAAAAATGCGGGCTCAAATCAGGGGTCTTAAACAAGCATCCCGTAACGCGCAAGATGCCATATCCATGCTGAATATTGCAGACGGTGCATTACAAGAAACCCACTCCATACTGCACCGCCTAAGAGAAATATCTGTTTATGCGGCCACAGATACCTTAACCTCCCAAGAGCGAGAAGCTCTGCAAATGGAGTTTACCGAGCTTGTTAAGGCCATCGATGATTTTGGAAATAATACAGAATTTAATACTATTCCTCTACTAGATGGCAGTAATAATGGCGGTGACTCCTTTATAATTCATATTGGAGCCAATTCAGGTCAAAACACAGAAATCATCCTAGGCGATATGCGCGGTGCCGCCCTGGGATTGTATGATGAAGATGGAAATATGATCTCGATAGAATCTAGAGAAGACGCGGATAAAGCCATTGGCATCCTTGATGATGCCATTGGTAAAGTTTCTTCGCAGAGAGGATATATAGGTGCAAAAACAAGACGTTTAGAACACACCATTAATAACTTGGAGAACACTGCATTAAATCTTACTGAGGCAGAATCGAGAATTCGTGATGCGGATATTGCCGAAGAAATTATGCATATGGTCAAAGCACAAATCAGAATGCAAGCAGCGATCGCAATGATCGCTCAGGCAAACGTCGCACAACAGATGGTTCTACAATTATTGTGGCCTAGTTGATGATTAGTAAGCACTGAAAGGTTGGGATGTTAATTGATTAAATTCGGAACAGGTGGCTGGAGAGCAGTAATCGCAGAAGAATACACATTTAGTAACGTACGCAGGGTAGCACAAGGAGTGGCATTATATCTAGAAGAAATCGGTGCCAATGAAAAGCCCGTAATAATCGGTCACGATCTGAGATTTTTGTCCGGTCGCTTTTCCCGTGCAGTAGCGGAAATTCTAGTGAAGAATAAGATCAAAGTATGGTTTATTGAACAAGTGGTGCCGACTCCCATGCTAATGTATGCAGTGGATCAAGAAGACCTTGCAATGGGAATAATGATCACCGCTTCGCATAACCCCTCCGAATATAATGGAATTAAAATAATTATTGAAGGGGGTAAAGATGCCCCCATAGAGGTAACTGATCGCCTCGAAGAATTAATCGCAACCATACCAACTTTAGAAGCACCTTCTTACACATTCTTTCAGGCCTTAGCTAACGGGGATATAGAGCATTACTCAAATAAGAACGAATACATTGACTCTTTATTAGCCCAGATCGACATCGAAGCCGTCCAAAAACTAAACCTAAATGTCCTGTTTAACCCCATGTTCGGTGTTGCCAAAGATATTATGGCAATGTGTCTGGCGTCACTAAGATGTTCAGTTGATTTAATTAATGCCGGTAGAGATACCATGTTCGGGATGAGGACCCCTTCGCCTTCGAAAGAGTCCTTGCAAGACATGGAGTATATTATGAAAGAAGGTAATTACCATATCGGCATTGCCACAGATGGAGATTCTGATCGCATCGGTCTATACGATGAAAAGGGCAATTATATTGACGCAAATGAAATTTTAAAACTACTATACTATTATCTTAAACAATATAGAGGCGAAAAAGGTGGACTGGTGCGTAATCTTACCACAAGTCATGTTCTTGATCGAATCGCCCACTCTTTCGGTGAACCCGCCTTTGAGGTTCCCGTTGGCTTCAAGCATATTTCGCACAAAATGGATGAGGAAAACCTACTTTTAGGTGGCGAAAGCAGTGGTGGATTAAAAATACGGGGGCATGTTAACGGTAAAGATGGTATCTTAGCAGCGTTATTAGCCGTTGAAATGCTTGCTAAAACAGGCAAAAGCCTAAGCCAACTTCTGGAGGATATTTCCGCTAAGTATGGAAATCTATACTTTGGAACAATAAACCTTAATTATTTACCACAAGATCGCGAGCGCCTAAATAGACTTCTCATCACCGAGGAGTATTGTCCTGATTTTCCATGGACAATACACAAGGTTTCATATGAAGACGGTGTGAAGTTTTATTTCTCCAATGATAACTGGCTTTCCATACGTTTTTCCGGTACCGAACCCGTTTTAAGAGTTGTCTACGAAGCAACTTCCGAAGAACAGGGCAAGGAACTTGAAAAAGTAGTAATGGAAGACCCGAACTTGGCGCTTTAATAAACAATAGTCCTAAACTACAGCAAGATGGAATAGGCTATGACCAAGAGAGGTGACTGACATGGAAAGAAGCAAAACTGCATCAAGAATTTCATGGATCACTCTCGTTGCGAATCTAATTTTAACCATTTTAAAAGCAATCATAGGAATAACCACCGGAAGTTTAGTAGTCCTGTCAGATGCTGCCCACTCAGCATCTGATGCTTTTTCCACTGTTTTAGTACTACTGGGGATTCACATAGCAAAACAACCTCCCGATGAAAAACATCCCTATGGTCACGGTCGTGCCGAAACCATAGTTACAAAGATCATTGCACTGATGCTAATCGTTGTTGGCTTAAATTTTGCCTATACGGCATTTAAAGCAATTTGGCAAGGAAGCGCCCGGAGCCCGGGCATTAGTGCCCTTTGGATCTCAGTGGTTAGCATCATCGCCAAAGAGATTATGTATCAATACACTTATAAGGTGGGTAAGGAAATAGATAGTACCGCACTTGTGGCCGATGCATGGCATCATCGTTCAGATGCCATATCTTCTGTTGCNGCGCTTTTAGGAGTATTTGCCGCTCGGCTGGGATACCCAATATTTGATCCCCTCATGACCTTTATTGTTGCTTTCATTTTGATTAAAGTGGGATGGAATATGACCTTCACTGTCATTGATGAACTTATGGATGCCCAAGTCGAGGATCAAGTGCTAGAAGAAATTGAAGAAATCATATTGAGCATATCCGGTGTTTGCACCCTTAAAAACCTCAAGGTACACAAATATGGCGCAGACCACCATGTAGACTGCACCATAACAGTTCCATCTCATTATGACGTTGCCGAGGGACACGATTTGTCCCATCAGGTTGAAGATAANATTAGGGACGAATTTATTACCATAAACCACGTGGACATTCATATCGAGCCCCATTATTCTTCCGAACAAGATTCAGATTATTAACTACGAGTATTACGAATGTATTTAAAGAAAGCAATGATGGTCTTAGCGTCATTGATCTCTCCTTCATCAATAAGCCTTTCAACTTCTNCTATGGGCAGCCACCTAACTTTAATGTCTTCTTCTTCGTCTAACTGCTGCTCGCCCTTGGATAGATCGCTTGCTAAAAATAGATGCAACACTTCATTGGTATAGCCCGGCGTTGGGTATAAATGACCTAAACTCTCCCATGTTTCCGCGGAATAGCCCGTCTCTTCTTGTAACTCCCTTTGAGCACAATTTAGAGGGGATTCTTTGCGATCTATTGTTCCCGCCGGAAGTTCTAGCATCTTGCGCCCGGCTGCGGGACGATATTGCTCCACCATTAAGACTAAACCATCTTTGACCACAAGGGCAGCTGAGGCACCGGGATGATCAACCATTTTAAATTGCACCACACGACTGCCAACCCATACTTCCTTAGTAATAAACCTAAACACACTCATCACCTCACTAATTAATTTTNCCAATCAAAGCCGGATTCCTGTCCTTTATTTACTTTTCTTTTGTCTCTCCCGATCATGACGATTAAGTAAAAGCTTACGTAGTCGCAACGAGGTGGGAGTTACCTCCAAACAATCATCATCAGCCAAATATGCCAAGAATTGCTCCAAACTTAATTGTCTCGGGGTATTCAATTTGACTAGATCATCTGAACCCGCCGCGCGAACATTTGTCATTTGTTTCTTACGTGCCACATTAATCTCCAAATCTCCGGCTCTATTATGCTCGCCCACGATCATACCCGCATATACTTGTGTACCGGGAGATATAAAAAGGATTCCCCTTTCTTCAGCGCCTTCCAATGCATAAGCCGTGGCTGTTCCCGTTTCCCAAGCAATTAGACTACCGGTTTGACGTTGAGTAATTGAGCCGGCCCACGGACCATAATGGGAAAAAGCATAGTTCATGATGCCGTGACCGCGAGTCTCGGTCAGAAACTGAGGTGCAAAACCGATCAAGCCCCGTGCCGGAATAATGAATTCCACCCGCATACGGTCTTCCGATGCGGAACTCATTTGTTGCATTTCGCCGCGTCTTCGACCAATCTGCTCCATTACAGCACCTAAATAATCTTGAGGTACATCAATAGTCAAGTGCTCATAGGGTTCAAGAATCCCCTCATCAGTATGTTGCAACACAGGTTCCGGTTTGGTTACGCAAAAAGAATAACCCTCCCGCCGCATTGTTTCAATAAGCACACTTAAATGCAGTTCACCACGACCGGATACTCTAAACTGATCCGAAGAATCCGTCTCAGCCACTGCCAAAGCAACATTAGTTCTAGCTTCTCTCCACAATCTTTCCCGCAACTGACGAGACGTTAAGTAGTCCGCATCCAAGCCGGCAAACGGACCATCATTAACCCTAAAAATCATGGTTAAAGTAGGCTGATCAACGGAGATGGCCGGCAACGGCAATGGTTTATCAATATCATTAACCGTTTCTCCAATTTCAACATTATCAATCCCGGCAAAAGCGACAATATCACCGGCAGAAACAGATTTAACCGAGGTCATGTCCAAACCTTCGAAAGTATAAAGCTGACTTATCTTACCCCGCTTAGTNCCTGTTCTTTCGCTATGCGTAAGCAAAACATCCTGGCCACTTCGTAGCCGGCCGCTACTAATTCTTCCTAAAGCCATACGACCCACATAATCATTATATTCTAAGTTACTGATCATCATTTGCAGACAACCGGATTCTTGGACCTTAGGCTCGGGAACAAATTGGACAATCCCCTCAAGTAAGGGGAAAATATTACCATCTCCACCTAGGGAAAAAGGTTCTGTGCTTGCCACCCCTGCGAGGGCTGATGCATAATAAACGGGAAAATCCAACTGTTCTTCAGTTGCATCTAAAGAAACAAATAGATCAAACACCTCATCAATCACCCGATTAGGATCGGCGGCATCCCTATCGATCTTATTAACCACTACTATGGGTGCCAACCCTCGTTCCAATGCCTTTTGCAAAACAAAACGAGTTTGAGGCATGGGACCTTCAACTGCATCCACCACGAGCAATGCACCATCAACCATACTCAGAATACGCTCCACCTCACCACCGAAGTCCGCGTGCCCCGGCGTGTCAACTATATTTATTTTCACATCTTCATATTTTACAGATACATTTTTAGCCAAAATAGTAATGCCACGTTCTTGTTCTAAGGCATTGGAATCGAGAATCCTATCTTCAACATGCTGGTGAGCACCGAAAATACCACTTTGTTTTAAAAAGGCATCCACCAAAGTTGTCTTACCATGATCAACGTGGGCAATAATGGCCACATTTCTTATTTTCATTTCACATAAATCCTCCCAAAATACAACCAAATGTACCGCATAACGCTTTCCTAGTATATCACAACACAATGCTTTCTGTCCGTTCAAGCGAAAATTTTTCTTCGTTTTGGATAAACTATGTTTATCTTAACTTAAGGAGCTGGTAATGTGGAGATGATTCACCACCTAGTTTACCCCATTTTAATAGTACTGCTAGTGTTACTAGTAATAATGACTATACCCAGACGAAGTCTAAGGATTTTAGTTCCTTATGGAGTGGTCTTCGGTGGATTACTTAGCTCACTGCATTTCTTTTTCCTTGGAAATGTCTTTAAAATCTTCCGCTTTGATAAATTAGGGATCTTCGAAGTGGGTGGAATACCACTTTTATCTGCAGTGGCGTGGACCTTCATAGTCATGACCTATCTTTATTTCTGGCCTAAAAACAACCGATATCTTGGCTATTTTTATGCTTTCTCATGGGCTTTTCTCGCAACCGCATTCAGCGAAGTGGTGCGTCAGGCAAAAATGTTTACCTGTCAAACCTGGTATTATCCACTTCCCATGCTTCTAGTTTTTAGCGCTAAATTCGCCTTGATTACTTGGTTATGCAAACCATGGGATATTGAGTGAGGAGCTAGATATTAAAGCCCAAAGGGCAGGATTAAACCTTATTTTGGAGAAGTTTATTTACATATACGTACTCCAATGAGGTGAAACGGATGAAACCCAAAACGAAACAGCTACACGTTCTCTGCAGTTTACTAGTGATACTCTTTATACTCATTCCCCAAGTCAAGGCCCAAACCATAGACAGCCTAACCGAGTTGGAAGCATTTCTCGATGGAATATTTTCCGTTCAGCATGAGCAATATAAAGTGCCGGGTATCTCCGTTGCCATTATACAAGATGGAGAGATTTTGTTCAGCAAAGGTTACGGCTATGCCGACTTCGAAAACAAGGTGCCTTATGATCCCGTTACCACGTTACATCGCCCGGGGTCAAACTCCAAAATTTTAGTCTGGACCGCGGTTATGCAGTTAATGGAACAAGGTCTTTTAGATCTACATGTTGATATTAATACATACCTTGATTTTCCGCTACCAAACAAGCTTTCAAACGGGAAACAAACGGGTTCCATTACCATGCATGATTTACTTACTCATACAGCCGGTTTTGAAGATCAAGCGACGGGGCTTTTTGTCGCCGGCCCCGATGCTATTCAGCCACTTGATCAATATGCCCGTAACCACCTTCCCGGCAGAGTATATGAACCAGGTACTACCCTGGCGTATTCCAACTATGGAACGGCTTTAGCAGCCTATATAGTTGAACTTGTTAGTGGACAACCTTTCCATGAGTATGTTGAACAAAGGATCTTTGCACCTTTAGAAATGAATCAGAGTACTTTCGCTCAACCTGTATCCGAAGAACTCGAAGCTCAAATGAGCAAGGGTTACTTTTATACAAATGGAAATTATAAACCGGCGACTTTCGAATATATACAGGCCGTCCCCAGTGGTGGTTTATCAAGCACCACCTTAGACATGGCTAAACTGATAATCGCCCACCTCAATTTGGGAGCCATTTATGGCGAAGAAGTCGTAATAGAAGATGAAACAAATATTGAACTTGACGAGTTTGAAGCAAGTGAAGAAAACGAAAAAGATGCTGAATTTCACCAAACGGCACCCACAGTAATCAATAGAATTCTAGAAGAAAGTACTGCTAAATTAATGCAAACACCGCAGTTTTCTGATCATCCGGAAATCCCGGGCATGACCTATGGCTTTATTGAGGCAGATTATAATGGTTATAGGGTTCTATCTCACGGTGGGGANACGGTGTTTTTCCACACGGGATTATACTTCCTTCCAGAAGAAAATGTGGGTTTATATGTTTCCTATAATTCAGCCCAAGCGGGACCAGCTCGCTTTGATCTTTTCAACAGCTTTATGGATCGCTATTTTCCCCCAAAAGAGCAAGATAGCTCGATTCCCAAAGCGGTTGCAGTGGGAACAGAAGATAATTATACCGGAACATATCACTTCGCTCGGGGTAATTTTACTCAACATGAAATTTTAGTAACTTTAATGAACCGAGTAACCGTGAACTTCGATGAAGACGGCTATTTATTATTAACCGCCGNAGGAAACACCTCCCGTTTTGGGGAGGTCAATCCGGGAATCTTCCGAGAAATCAATGGACAGGAAAAGATCTCTTTTACATTCCATAATGGTAAAGCGACCAAGATTCATTTGGGAGGTCCCCATACTTTATTGCGCACACCATGGTATCNCAATATTATTACCATCATTTCTATCTTGATCGGATCACTGCTGATCATGACTTTAACCTTATTAAAATGGATAAAGCAGCTTTTCCGCTCGCCGCGCAATCGANTCCACTTTAGCATAGGTCAGATTATTGCAACAATCTTTATTATTATCTATATAACTTCTCTTGTTTTAGTAATTGATGCTTTAACAAACACCCATCCCGAGCTGGGATTACCCATGGAAATTTTGCAACCAACATCTACCCTTAATGCTTTCTTTATACTTTCGAAGACTTTATTAGTACTGGCCATTCTTATGCTCGTTATTACTATCCGTTTATGGGTTGTACGTAATGACAAGGTAGGACCGCGAATCCTGTATACTCTAATATCCCTTTGTTCCACAAGTGTAATTTGGGTTTTCTGGCTTCTAAACCTCGCATAAGTATGCAGGGAGAGATTCGTGGAGATCGGAGGACGACATGGCTCTCATCAACGAATTTATCGAAGACTACAAAAAGAATATTGAGAACTTCGAAAACTTAGCCCGCGTTTGTGCCGAACAATGTGAGTGCGGTCTTAAACGGCAAGGGTTTAGAGCGCTAGTTACTTTTAGAGTAAAAAAAATCGATAGCCTTACGGATAAGGTCGAAACTAGGGCTAAAGATCGAACGTATAATTCTATCAAAGAAATCTATAATGATATTATTGATTTAGCCGGTGTACGAATATCTTTGTATTTTCCGGGCGATTGGGATAAAGTAAATGCATTTATCTGTTCAAACTTTAACATCGACCAGATCAAGGACTTCCCGGAGGATGACAATAAGCGAATGCCCTACNAAAAAAGATTTCTCGGTTATAGTGCTCGCCACTATCGGTTANACTTAAAACCCGAAACCTTAAAGCCCGGTGAATTACATTTGGCTGATAAAGTAATTGAACTACAAATGGGCTCCGTATTAATGCATGCTTGGGCCGAAATAGAACATGATTTAATTTATAAATCCACCGCCGGATTCTTATCTCAAAATGAATATGCTATTTTAGATGAACTCAACGGTCTAATGCACGCGGGTGAAATTGCCTTAGAGAGACTTAAAAGTGCCTCCAAAAGGAGAATTAACAGCGAGCTAGAACCGTTCTACAATCATTATGAACTTTCTTCGTACCTTTATGATTATGTTCGAAAAAAGACCTTCGAAGATGTTGAAAACTTCTCGGTGGGTCGCACCGATATACTTTTTGATTTTCTAGAAAGCATCGGCTTGAATTCTTCAGCGAAACTTACACCTTTTTTANAAAAATGTGATTTGCTTTCTCCAAAGCAACCGGTTGTTCATCAAATCATTGATCAGCTTTTTTTAGCTGATCCCAACTACTACACCATTTACAATAATACCAAACTAGCGGTGTTGAATAGGGAACCCCTTAGCGAGCACGACCGGTGCATCCCATGTTTTATACAAGACCAAGACTTAAGTTTGTTCATGAATCAATGGATCATGACCGAAAGAATTTTCGGTGAATCCTTGCACTGTAAATCTGATCAAACCCTAACATTACCATTAGAGGAAAAAGACCTCGAAAAACTAAAACAAATTAAGAAATTGCGGGATGCGATTTTATTCGATAATACAATGCCGGAATCTGAGGTTTTGCAAGAAGCGGAAATATTCTTAGGAAGATTAATCCACCTTATAAAACAAGAAGAGCATTCCATTGTCACCAGCAATAAATCCATGGCAAAATGATTTCTTTGTCCCTAATAATCAAGTGACCAGGAGGGGTACGATGAATATTTACGAAAAGGCAGCCAACCAGCATAAAACTTGGCGCGGAAAAGTTGAAATTACCAGTAAAGTTAAGGTTGAAAATACTGCTGATCTTAGTTTAGCCTATTCCCCGGGGGTCGCAGAGCCATGCAGAATAATTGCTGAGCAGCCGGATAAGGTGTGGGATTACACTTGGAAAAGTAATACCATTGCGGTGGTTTCAGATGGATCTGCCGTACTTGGTCTCGGTAACATCGGACCTTCAGCTGCATTACCTGTAATGGAGGGTAAAGCCGTCTTGTTTAAAACATTTGCCAACGTTGATGCAATCCCGCTCTGTTTGGCCACACAGGATGTTGATGAAATTGTCGCAATTATTAAAGCTTTAGAACCAACCATCGGCGGTGTGAACCTGGAGGATATTTCTGCTCCTCGCTGCTTTGAAATCGAACGTAGATTACAATCCGAAACCGATATATTTGTGTTCCATGATGACCAGCATGGAACGGCGGTTGTCTGCCTAGCTGGCCTTATAAATGCCCTAAAGGTTATAAATAAAGGTAAGGGTTCTAAGATAATAATAAATGGAATCGGGGCCGCAGGCAGCGCCATCGTTCGATTATTGCTTTATGATGGGTATGAAAACCTTGTAACAGTGGGTAGGAATGGAAGATTAATTCCCGGTGATCCCACTAATGATGAAAATCAAGAAGAAATTGCTCTTCTTACAAATCCCCACGCTACAAAAGAAACTTTAGCAGAAGCCTTAGTGGGTGCCGATGTATTTATAGGTGTATCGGCCCCGAATATTTTAACTGTAGAGATGATTCGCGGTATGAACGATAATCCGGTTGTGTTCGCCCTTGCCAATCCCGAACCTGAGATTGCTGTGGAGTTAGCATTGGAGGCGGGTGCCGCCATCGTAGCCACCGGTAGATCAGATTATCCAAACCAAATAAACAATGTATTAGGTTTTCCCGGTATCTTCAGGGGTGCATTGGATGCCAGAGCCCGAGATATTAATAACGAAATGAAAACAGCGGCGGCATATGCAATTGCTAATCTTATTAGCGAACCTAATCATGAATATATTATCCCCTCCCCCTTTAATCAGCTAGTAGTTGAAGTCGTTGCGCAAGCGGTTAAAGAGGCCGCCTATAGAACTAATGTAGCCTGGGAGGCACGATAATGAATAATCCTTTTGATCANGTAATTGACAGAAAAAACACTCATAGTATAAAGTGGGACGGACTGCCCGAGCTATTCGGGGAAGGTGATTTAATTCCCATGTGGGTTGCTGACATGGACTTTAAAGCACCTAAGGAAGTGGTGCAAGCGGTAACGCAAAGGGCTACTCACGGAATCTACGGTTACGAGGGAGACTACCAAGGATACGTACAAGCTTTTTCATCTTGGCTTGAAAAACAATTTGCTTGGTCGGTTGATGGCGAACTAATCAGGCATAGCCCGGGGGTTGTGCTTGGTCTAGTTATAAGCATCCGTGCCCTCACCGAACCCGGTGAACGAATTGTCATCCAACCGCCCGTCTATACTCCCTTTTTTAAGGTTGTAAGCGATAACGATCGCGTTATTGTGGAAAATCCTTTAATCCTTGAAGACGGTCATTTTACCATGAACTTCAAAGAGCTGGAAGAAATCTTTAAATCGGGTGTAAAGACCATGATCTTATGCAGCCCTCATAATCCGGTGGGCAGAGTCTGGACTAAAGAGGAGTTAAACAACTTAGCACGATTAGTCACGCAATATGAAGTAACCTTACTCGCAGACGAGATTTGGTCTGATCTTATTTTTAAAGGACACCAACACACACCCATAGCCAGTTTATCGCCGGAAATTGCCCAGCGCACCCTGACTTTCATGGGCCCTAGCAAAACATTTAATGTTGCCGGATTTTATCTTGCCAATATAATTATCCCCAATGAGACCTTTCGTCGCAGGTTCACGGCACAAATTAAAGCTCTCTCCCTCGAACAGCTAAATCTTTTCGGTATCGTTGCGGGGGAAGCGGCTTATAAGCACGGAGAAGAATGGCTAAATAATCTTATGAATTATTTAGAGGGAAATGTAGAATACGTAATTGCCCGCTTAGCCACGGTCGCCCCACAAATAAAAGTTTTTAGGCCGGAGGGCACCTATGTTTTGTGGCTAGACTGTAGATCACTTGGTATTCCTTACGATCAATTAAATCAATTTTTCGTAAAAAATGCCGGGCTGGCACTTACTGATGGGCAAATATTCGGTTCCGGCGGACAGGGCTTTCAACGCATGAATATCGGATGTCCCCGTGCTTTAATCGAAGAGGCACTAGAAGGAATCGAAAAGGCACTAAAAACGTTAGACAGTTAGCCTGCGAAGAATAGATGTTAAAACTGCATAACCCGTGTGCAACGTTTCTTCGGGCACCAAAAAGCAAGGGTTATGCAGTTCGTTAATTGCACCCTCTTGACCCGAACCGATAAAAAGTAAAGCACCGGGTACTTCTTGTAAGAAGTACCCCACATCCTCCCCGATAAGGCTTACTAATCCTTGCGTTATAAGGTGAATATGCGCTGTTTCTTCCTGTAGCAGCTTAATTATTTTCTCCACAACTAAGGGATCATTTACCACTGCCGGCACCCCTTTACGATACTCTAGATTATAACTTCCCCCGTATAATTCAGCACTTGAATTAAATGCCTTGTGTAGAAGTTCAATCATCCCTTGCTGTGATTCTTCACTAACGGTACGTACTGTGCCTTCCATCTCCACTGTTTCGGGAATCACATTGAAGCTTGTCCCACCGTGAATCATGCCAAACGATAAAGTCCGCGGGTTTAAGTTGTCATCTGTTCTTTGCGTCAAAGCATACGCATTCTGAACAGCAAGGGTTGCCATGGCTATGGGGTCCCTTACCTTATGGGGAAATGCACCATGACCGCCTTGCCCCATAAATGTAACCTTAAAGCCATCTGCATACGAGGTAACCGGCCCACTTTCGAGTCCCACTGTGCCCGCGGGAATACTGGGCCAGTTATGGATGCCCAAAAAGTAATCTGGCTTTTTAATCTCGAAAACGCCTTGTTTTAGCATGGCTTTTGCCCCAACAACAATCTCCTCTGCCGGTTGAAAGACTGCTATTAAGCTACCGGATAGCTCAGCTTTATTTTGTGCCGCATATGCGCAAACGCTTAACAAAATGGCCATGTGACTATCATGCCCACAGGCATGCATCACACCGGGATTTTTAGAGGCAAAAGCAACTCCAGTCTTCTCTGTTACCGGTAGCCCATCCATATCTGCCCTNAAGGCAAGACATTTACCCGGGTGGGCAAATTCCATAATTCCCACGACGCCCGTACCGCCTATCTCCGTTTTAACTGAAAAACCTAGGTTTTCCAGTTCGGAAGCGATAAAATTCGCCGTCCAATANTCCTCCAAACTGACCTCAGGATTTTTGTGTAACTGTTCATATATATCCCGCATGTAACCTAAATTCATTTGTTTCCCCCTAGAGTGTAACTTCCTTACCTAATTTGGCCGACTCGTAGATTCCATCAAGAATTCTCTGTATAGTCAAACCATCCTCAAGTGATGCCATTGGCGTTTCACCTGTCTTGATGCAATCAAGGAAGTGGCGGATTTGANTTGCAAATAGATCCTCCGGTTCGGCGATGGGTTTTTTATCAACTAAATATCCGGCTTCTTCACCGTAGATTACAAATGGATCGAGACTTGCACCGGCTTTGCTACCGAATATTTCGCTATAAAGTGGCCTATACTGTGCATTAATAGCCCAGCTAACATCCACATTCATGGCCACACCATTTTTAAAACGAATTAAGGCTGCACCCGAGTCTTCTGTACCGAAGACAATATTGTCGGTATCGTAAGCCTCCCAGCGGCTCACTGCTTTGGTTTTAAAATTCCCTATTTTATCAAAGGTTACGGCACTAACACTAACGGGCTGTGGTCTACCCATTAGATACCACGTTAAATCAATGGCATGAACACCGATATCTATAACNGGTCCGCCACCGGATTTGCTCGGATCAGTATACCAGCCAATCGGTGTGCCGCGACGCCTAACGATTCCTGTTTTGGCATAATAAATCTCACCAAGCTCCCCTCGCTCAACCATTTCTTTAATTATTTTACTCTCCACCCTAAATCTATTCATGAAACCCATCATAAAAATAACATTATTATGCCTAATCACTTCTGCCATCTTTTCAGCTTCTTTAACATTCATTGCCATGGGCTTTTCACAAAGAATGTGCTTCCCCGCTTCGGCCGCTTTAATTACTGCTTCTAGATGCCCACTATTCCATGTGCATACACTAACGGCATCTAACTCATCCATGGCGACTAGTTCATCTATACTTTTTGCCACATGTCCAAAACCGAAACGCCCAGCCACTTCACGCGAACGTTCTTCGTCTGAATCATATACAGACAACAATTGCACGTCGCCTTGCTTTAGATACGCGGGAATATGAGCGTTTTGACCAATATTACCTGCTCCGATTAAACTTATCTTGATCTTACTAGTCATATTATCTCTCCTCGTCGAAGATCATGATTAACTTAGTAATCATTTCTCTTTAGCGGTATACAATCCTTCCTTAAGTGACAGGATCAACAAAACCACCTCTACGGTGGTTTTGCATATAATACTTATTAATCTTGTTTTTGTTGAAATTCATATTCATCCTGAATTTCTTCACGTTTATCAGCTATTGCCCTCTCCCTACGGCGGTTTTTGGCCCGTATATCTTCTTTTTGATCTTCTGATAAATCCATCTGCAACGTATCATGGGATGCTTCAATATTTTCTATGGTGTTAACCACCTGTTCCCGTAGTTTTTCAACATTATCACTACGATCATCCGGTTTGGGACCTTTGGCCATACTACCTCTCCTTTCTGGTTCAACCTAGAAGCGATAGTTTTAGCATAACCGCAAAATGAAGTTTTATCCGCGTCGCACCAAAGCTAGCTTTTCCACCAAGCTGTCCTGTTTTTCCTTTACAAAAACAAAGCCAAAGGTCAGTAGTTCTGCCAATGGAACCGTTAACCACACTCCCCAAAGACCAAACAGTTGAGGTAGGAATAAAAGGCCTAAGACAACAAAGATAAAACCCCTAAGCAAAGAAACCTGCAATGAATATTGCCTTTGCTCTAACGATTGGAAATAAGCCGCCGAAGTTACGTTTAACCCGGCAAAAATAAAGGATAAGAAATAAAGACGAATTCCAAAAGTGGATATTTTCAAAAGTTCGGGAGTGGCCTCCACGAAGAAGTTAGTTAATGCCTTGGGGAAACCTAAACCAACACCATAAAAAATTATGCCCAGCACAAAAGAGATACCCATACCTAAATTTAATGCCCCACGGGAGCGTTCTGTTAAGCCGGCACCATGATTTATACTTGCAATGGGCTGCACCGCCTGACCAACACCGGTGAATATTGAAAGGGCAATGATGGCATAATTTGCAATAACTCCATATGCGGCAACTCCCAGCTCACCGAGGGTGGATAAAAGAACCCTATTATGTGCAAAAAGCACAACACTGGAAGAAAGTTCCACTACTAAACTTGCCCCTCCATTGGTCACAATTCTCTGGACTCTAAACCATGTCATCTGAGCTTTTCTAAATTTTAGGATCCTACTTTTACGAATATGCCTGAGTAAAATTAATACGCTGGCTAAAGATGCAATAATGGTTGCCGATGATGCACCTAACATTCCCCATCCAAAACCGACGATAAAAAGGGCATCTAGACCAATGTTTAAAAAACCACCTAATATGGTACTCCACATGGCTATACCCGGTGCCCCATCGTGGCGGGCGAAGGCCGCGAATAACTGGGTGAAAACAAAAGAAAAGCTAAACATTGTTACAGGTATAACGTACTGCCTCACCATACTAGTATTAACTTGATCGCCGCCTAAAAATGAGACAAATTGATTCCTAAAGACTAACCCTAAAGTAGTAAATATTAATGAAATTATAATTCCTAAAAGCACCGCGGTACTAAATAGGGCCGTCGCTTCCTTTTCGTTATCTTCTCCCAAAGAAATGGACATTGCGGCACCGCCACCTACACCAAGGAGCAAACCTATACCCGTAACCGCACCATAAATGGGCAAAGAAACATTTAAAGCAGCCAAACCCTCACTACCGAGAAATCTACCCACAAACAAGGTATCCACCAAAACATAGAAGGCAAAAACCATCATACCCGCTACACTTGTTACTAGATAATGAAAGAAAACTTTCTTAAGATTGCCGGAAAGCAGCTTTTCCATTGTGGACATTATGTCACCTCCCACCAAACCAATTCTAAAGACAAAGTATCCATGTGTCAAGTTCGGTAAGGAGCGTTAAAAAGCGGCTCCGACCATCTAGATCGAAACCGCACAAAGCCTAAACTTAGAAACTATACTTAACAGCAATTCTACCCTGCGCCGGAATGCTTTTGAGTTCTCCTTTACCGTAGGTTTTTATGGCACTAACTTCGAGATTTACCGCATCAAATAATTTATGATTGTAGGATGGTCGAACTAAACCGCCCTTATCATTAACTCCGTGTAGCATGACCATATCCACGGAAATATCAGATGTGAAATCATAGCCTAAGCGGCCATATAGGTAGTGGGCGGGCTTTATCTCAGGTGCATATTCGCCGCCACCCGAAAGTGCAGCATTCAGCTCATCAAAATCAACTTCAACATACGGTGCAAATAACGATCCCTGTCCTTGATAGATGTATTGACCTTGCACCAGTAAACCCTTACCAACGGGCAAAGTATAGTCTCCGCCCACTACTACTTGAAGGTATTTTTCGTTAATTGAGAGCGGAATTCTAATATCCATGGGACCATCAGCTTCTGCAAACTTCTGGGGACCTCCATAGGCAAGCTCTGTCCAGACACCAAAATCACCGATTGTTCCCGTTGTGGCTAAACCAACAAAAAACTGTTTGCGATATTTACCGCTCATACTATAGGGTGGCATCGCCATCATGTCTATTTTTAGCTCCATTCCCGGAAGCGCCTCATAACCCGTATACAAACTTCCTTGCACATCGAAGTTGCCCACTTGAGTTTCTGCGCGCACCGCCCATTCAGAGTTTTTGCCGAATCCTTTTGGTTTATTAGTTGCTTTATAGCCTCAATTAGCTCTGCGGCTTGATCATTGGCTCCGATCATCATATT
>JGI24707J26582_10001749_pt1 | contig 16889 bp, 18 predicted proteins | sample BioPla1DNA1_FD_26582 | JGI IMG/M metagenome (IMG submission 26582)
GATCACCAGAGNTCGGCTTGACAAGCTGGCCAACCTTGGATACCTGAGCCTGGATTGGAATCAGATCGGCAAGATCGAGGGGCTTGACAAGCTGGCCAACCTCAAAGATCTGGACCTGGCCAGGAATCAGATCAGCAAGATCGAGGGGCTTGATAAGCTGGGTTGTCTTTATTCACTCTACCTGACCGGTAACAGGATCACCAGGATCGAAGGGCTTGACAAGCTGGCCAACCTTGAAGAGCTGAACCTGGGTCAGAATCGGATCACCAGGATCGAAGGGCTTGACAAGCTGGCCAACCTCAAAGATCTGGACCTGGCCAGGAATCAGATCAGCAAGATCGAGGGGCTTGACAAGCTGGCCAACCTTGAAGAGCTGAACCTGGGTCGGAATCAGATCACCAAGATCGAGGGGCTTGACAAGCTGGCCAACCTTGAAGAACTGAACCTGGGTCGGAATCAGATCACCAGGATCGAAGGGCTTTCGGGATTGAAGTATTTATATTATCTTTTCCTGAAAGAAAATAAAATCACGGACATCTCGGGCCTCGGGGGTCTTGTTGCCCTGAGAGGAGTTGACCTGAGATACAACAAAGATCTAAATCTTGCCCCGGGCGAAAAGGCAAGGTGGGTTATTTCCTCCCTGGAAGATCAAGGGGTAATCGTTATCTACATGCCCTATGGAGATCTTGATGGCAATGATGAAATCGATGTGCAGGATGCCATTGTTGTATTGAGGGGTATCGTGGGATTGATATCATTCACAGCGGAACAGGAAGTGTTTGGCGACGTCAATCTGCAAGATGGTGTCAATGTCCAGGATGCAATTCTGATCCTGCGCTATATCGTGGACCTGATCGATGATTTTCCCCTAGTGGACAAGTTGTTCGGTTTTTCTAATGGATGAGTGCTTTGAACCGCCGCATCTTCGTCAGCCATGAGGATTTGAAAGGGTAAAAGGAGGCGGCGGTTTTCGAATCTCGATGTCAGGTTACGATTGCAGGTTACGCGAAGTTGATCGTTGCAGGTGAGATGCAAATATGCTAATATATCATTTGCGGGCCGAAGTGGCGGAACTGGCAGACGCGCGCGACTCAAAATCGCGTGGGCTTGGCTCATGTGGGTTCGATTCCCACCTTCGGCACCACTTTCCCTGTAGAGGCATCTTCTATAAACAATGAAAGGGTTCGAAAAAAATGGGCAAAGTATGTGAGATATGCGGCAAAAAACAGAGTAGTGGTTTCACTATCAGCCACTCCCATGTGAAGACCAAGAGGGCCTGGAAACCAAACATCCAAAGAATACGTGTATCCCTGAAGAAGGATTGCAACCGTAAAATGAATGTTTGCACCACCTGTATCAAATCGGGCCGGGTGACAAGAGCAATCCGGAAAACCGTTTCACAATAACGGCTGGCTTGAATATTGCCGCGGCCGCGGTCAAAAACATGGCTTGGACGGGCCATTTTTTGGTTGTAGAAACAGGCATAGATTGTTTTGCAGGACTCGGCCCCCCGGTAAATAAGGCATCTTCAAGGAAGTTGCAAGCAAGTTGTTATGGACAGGATGATATTTTGAATCGATCCTGCATGGGTTTAAAAATAGCATCGCACGACTGGAAAACAGGAGTATTTCCAAAATGGCAAAAAAAATCTACCGTTCCGCTACGGATAAAATGATCGCCGGGGTATGCGGCGGCCTGGCAGACTATTTTGATGTCGATCCCGTGTTGATCAGGTTGTTGTGGGTTCTGGCTTTTTTTGCAGGAGGAATGGGGTTGCTGGTTTACATCGCTGCCTGGATCATCATTCCGGAGAAAAAAAACCTGCATGAGCATATTCCTGACGCAACTGTCGGGGAAGAGGAACTGCAAACGGTGGAAAGTTTGCCTCAAGATGCTGAATCAAGCAACAGGAAGGGGTATCTGATTGTAGGCCTGATAGCCATTTTTATCGGCCTGTTTCTCCTGATGAAGCAATTCATGCCCTTTCTTCCCTGGCACAATGCCTGGCCCATTATCATTATTCTGGTGGGCATCGCCATCGTTTTGAGCGGACTTGCGGGTAAAAAAGATGAATGAAAGAAAGATATTCTGGGGTTTATTTTTGATCATTGCCGGTATCACGCTCGGTTTGAGCAGTTTTGGTGTGATAGAATGGGGTTTCTGGTGTTTCTTTCTGCCCCGATTCTGGCCGGTGCTGTTGATAGCTCTGGGCATCTTCATCATTTCCGGCAGAAATCGTTTCTCCCTGGGGTTGGTTCTGCTGATCATCGCCGGAACCGTTGTTGCGGGCATCTGGCTCTGGGACAATCATGATTGCAAAAAAAGGGGGAAACATTTCATCAGCGGTGAAGAAATGCTTGCCCTTCCGACTGGCATCGATGTCGCCAATCTCGAACTGGCTTTCGGGGCGGGCAGTTTGAGAATGGGGGGAAACAATGAAAGGCGACTGGAGATCATGTACAGCGGTGATATCTCCGGGCCTGAAATCAAATCCAATTTCAGGGAAAACAAGGCTGAATATCTGGTCAAACAAACATCCGGCTCTTTCCCCCGTTTTTCATCGGAAATATTGAACGGGGAATGGAACGTCAGATTGCCGCGTAGCGTTGCATGGGATCTCGATCTGGAACTGGGCGCAACCGGTGCGGATCTGGATTTCAGAGAAATCGATTTGAAATCCCTGGATCTGGAAATCGGTGCCGGGAATATCACCATCCGCCTGGGGGAGAGGGGAATGGAGACGAGGTTGAGTATCGATGCCGGGGCCTCGAGGGTAAAAGTAATCGTGCCGGATTCAATGGAACTGGACATTGAACTGGATGGTGGCCTGGTCAGTTCCAATCTCGAGGATCAGGGTTTGACAAGGAAGGGAAATCATTATGTTACGGAAGATGTATCATCTTCCAGAATGACCCTCAATTTTAGCGGTGGGGCCAGCAGGTTTGAACTGGAACGGCATCCGCCATCCATTCAATCTTGAACCCTTCATTTTTCATCTTCAGGTAAAGCAAAGCAAGTTGGCCGAATTTTGAACTGCCCCAGATCCATGTTTCACCCTCCGGAAACAAACCACCTTCTGCCTTTCCTGTATCATCTCCAGATTTTCCGGAACAACATCTTGCCGGGGTCTGCTTTTGACAAAAAAGCCTGCTGATCATGCTGCTCTCTCAACAGGCCGGAGAATTGTCAACCCCTATTTTTATTGAACAGGGAAATGATTCCCTTCAATATTGCGGCAACAAGGCCGGGGGCTTTGACAGCGTAAAATTTCATCATGATAATCCTCCTTTCACAGGGGGTCGGGGGCATGGGGATTGCTACCAGCAATGCGGATTATAAGAATATATGTGCCATCCAGCCAGTACAAGCAAAGAACCTAGCAAGAGTGGCAACACAAAGAAAGGCACCGTCTTGACAACGAGGACCAATCCCCCCAGAGCCAGGAAAACCCCTCCGCCTTTTCTCAAGATCAAGGACTTTCTTCTCCTTGAATTCATTTTTTGAACCTCCATAGAAACAACAACTTGCGATCGGTTTATATTATATTCAGCATTTGCAGGGATGTGATTCATAATTTCGCCAATTATGCTGAAAAGAAATTTTGCCAACGTGTATTGTCGTGATATAGAAAGGCCCTATAAAAAAATGGCCGCAGGTGAAACCTGCGGCAAAGCCACCGATATCGATCGGTGACCGGGAGAGGAGAAACCGGAGGAAGAGCTTATGGGGAACATTGTTGCTTCATTGATATTATTTAACATGGAATCCTGTTTTATACCTTCATATAAAATATTTTTCCCTTCTTTTTAAAATATTTATAATCCGTTTCTCATCACGGGAGGATGGATCCGCAACTGTCCAGGATGTCACCCGAAATAGCACGCCTTATCATGGGCCTGATCAGGAAGTTCACCATGAGCCGGCAGGCTCCTGTTTTTCAACGATATGGATCATTCTGCTGCCCCGAAAGAAATTATTTTATAATCGGAGAGGAAGCATGATAAAATAAGCTTGAAAATTCTTGTTGCAAAATAATTCCTGTACAGGGGTGCACCAACATGAGAATTATCGGGGGTTCTTGCCGTGGAATCAGAATAAAAGCCCCGCGTCGCAAGGAGGTCAGGCCCACGCCCGACATGGTCAGGGAGGCTCTGTTCGATATCCTGGGGGAACGGGTCCGGGGGCAAAATTTCGTCGATATCTTTGCTGGAAGCGGAGCTGTGGGTATCGAAGCTCTGAGTAGAGGAGCCAAATCCTGTACGTTCATTGAAAATAATTTCATGTGTGTTAAAATAATTATTGAAAATTTAAAAAATGCTGGTCTGGATTCCCGGGCCTCTATTCTGAGAACCGATGTTCTGGCCGCAATAAAAGTAATATCCAAGAAAAAAGGGGATATGCCATTTGTATACCTGGATCCTCCTTACAACAGCAACCTGATACCCAAGGTTCTGAATGCCATTTCAAGCAGCAATCCACTCCCGCCGGGGGGGATGGTTATTGTAGAGCATCATAAGCGGAAAAATATTTATGCGGAAAACTGGGTCATGATCGACAGGAAATATTACGGAGACACGGCCCTGAGTTTCTTGAAGATGAAAGATTCGGAGAGGGGGTATTAAGACCAAAATGAGAAGGGCAATCTGTCCCGGAAGTTTTGATCCCGTTACCAACGGGCACATTGATATTATCAGAAGGGCCAGCAAGGTGGTTGATCATCTGACCGTGGCTGTGCTGGACAATCCCCGTAAAAAAGGACTTTTTACCTTTGAAGAAAGAATGAAAATGCTCAAATCGGTAACCAGGAATTACCGCAACATCGAAATTGATAGTTTCAGGGGGTTGCTGGTTGATTACGCTCGCCAGAAGGAAGCCTGTATAATCATCAAGGGGTTGAGAGCCATTTCTGATTTTGAATTTGAGTTCCAGATGGCTTTGATCAACAACAAATTGGATCCTCGTCTGGAGACCATGTTCATGATGACCAGCAGCAAGTATGCTTACCTGAGCTCCAGTATCGTTAAAGAGGTTGCTTGTTTCGGTGGCGATATCAGTGCCATGGTGCCGGAAGAAGTCCACGACTTCATCATAAAGAAGATCAACACCTCTACGTTTTGATCTTCAGGAAAACAATTCTTATTTTTTTGATCAATGTTCCGATCAGAACCATGGCCATCAGTGTTCCCAAAAAAATCAACAGATGGTAAAGCATGAATCGGCTTCGCTCCCACCAGAAGGAAAAAGTGCCCGCAGGGGTCATCTGGTAGAAAGCGGGAAGGGCAACTTTGGCGAAAAGGGGAAATACGGGGCCAGCCAGAATTGCCGAGTAAAGGCCAGCCAGAATTGCATGCAGGGCCCGGCAAATGATGTAGGAATTTATTTTTATATCAGTCTTGCTGATGATGCTGGCTACCTGTGCATGAACAGATAGGCCGCTCCAGGCAATGATGAAACCGCAGATGATGACGATATCTTTCAATGGCGCGGATGCCGATCCGGCCAGTTTACAGCCCAGATCGATTTCAAACAGTCCGCTGATCAAAGCAGGGGCCAGTTGCACGGAGATACCCAGAAATTCCAGCAGATTTGCCAGCATGGCAACCATCAATGCTATTCCCCCGATTCTTTCAAGGATCCTGATGATAACCGAAAAAAGAATGATGAATCCTCCGACGAGCAACAAAGTGTTGATTGAACTCATGATGGCATCGCTGAGCAGCTGTCCCAGCGGGCGACTGTCCTTTTCCCGTGCTTCCAGCAAAGCTTTTATCGAACGTGAAAATAGATTGCCGTTTCCAGTTTTCCCGGGAGGGGAAGAACCATCTCCGCGTTTGTAAAAACGCATTAGAAGGCCGATGGTTACGCTGGATAGGTAATGGGCCACGGCAATGATGACACCTGTTTCCGGATGTCCGATCATTCCCACGGCGACAGCTCCAAACATGAAGAGAGGGTCGGCGGTATTGGTAAAACTTAAAAGCCTTTCGGCCTCGACCCCCGTGCAGAGATTCTGTTCCCTGAGCCTGGTGGTCAGAAGAGCCCCGATGGGAAAACCGGAAGCCAACCCCATGGCCAGCACGAAAGAACCCGCCCCCGGAACATTGAAGAGTGGACGCATGATCGGCTCCAGGATGACACCCAGCATATGTACCACGCCCAGGCCGATCAATATATGTGAGATGATAAAGAAGGGCAGAAGCGCGGGAAAGACAATTTTCCACCATATCTCCAATCCGTTCACGGAGGCATCGAAGGCGTCTTCCGGAAAAAGAATCACGGAGACAGTCAGGCCAACGACAAGGAGGGCCAGCACAAGGGTCATGAAATCACGATTGGCGAACGACTTTTTTCTATTTTTTCTGTAGCTATGGAAGAAATATGCTGCTGGCACGATAGCCAGAAGGATGTAATATGGCATGATAACTCCTGTTATTCATAATCCTGTCAAGGGACATCGCTTATTATATATGGATCGAAAATTGGATATAGAACTTCTTTTGATAATGCTGACAACGGTTCCGGGCGAAAAAATGTTGTTTTTGCCTTCATTGAACACCTGATAAAAAATGGATCCGGTTTTTATTTTTTGACCGGTTAATAATTGGTTCCCTTTGCTGTATAATACTAATTATCAAGTGCAAATTTGCGGATTGCAGGATGCGTGCAATGAAAACCATTTCCTTCTTGCCAGGACGACGTCTTCCGAACCCGCTCATGCCAGGAACAATATATTGAACCGAAAAGAGGGGAGACACTTGAAAAGAAATACCAAGGTTGCACTGGTTGTTTTTCTGTTGTTGATACTGGCATCGTTTGTTCCCACGCCATACCTGATTTTGAAACCCGGCACTGCTGAAAATTTAAGCCAATTTGTTGACGTCGAAGGAGGGTATCACCGGAACGACGGGAATTTCTATCTGGTTACAGTGGGGCAACAGAGGGCAACCCTCTTCTGGTTGATTTACGGTTTTTTTCATCCCTATATCGATGTTCTGCATCAAAACAAGGTGATCCCTTCGGGGATAAGCCAGCAGGAGTATATAAACATTCTGGAAAAGTGGATGGAAGAGAGCCAGTTATTGGCGAAATTTATTGCGTTGAGGAGAGCCGGAAAACCTGTGGATATCGAAGGCAAGGGCATTGCCATACGTGCATTTGCAAACAATAGTCCCGCAGAAGGCATATTGCAAGCTGATGATGTCATTGTCAAGATAGATGGTGAAGATGTTCATTTTGCTGACCAGGTCCTGGCCATCGTTCAGAACAGAAAAATCGGGGAATCTGTCAAACTCACGCTGCAAAGGAATGGGGAAGAATTCAATGCCGAGATACCCACCGTTCCACATGTTGATGACCCCCGCAAACCTGCCCTGGGCATAATTATCACCGCACTTGGGGATTGGAAACTTGACATGCCCATGGAAATAGATATCAAGACGGGAAATATTTCAGGGCCATCTGCAGGGATGATGTTTGTGCTGGAGATCATCAACCAATTGTTGAGCGGGGACCTGACGGGAGGGCATGATATCGCGGGGACGGGGACGATCAGCTATTACGAGGATATCGGGGAAATCGGCGGGGTCAGGCAGAAGGTGGTAGCTGCAGAGAGGGCAGGAGCTGAATTTTTTATTTTGCCGGAAGAAAATTACGGTGAAGCCATGAAGGTTAACAAAAAGATGGAACTGGTACCGGTTAAAAATTTACAAGATGTGATGGCCTTTCTTGCCGAAATAAATATGTCTTCCTCCTACAAAACCAGGTTTTCTTCCGCTGATATCCCGACCATTCTGGAAAACATCCAGGTTTCAGGGTACTATTCCGGATATAGCCTTCAGAACTGGGCAATCTAAGTTATAAAATATGATGATCGATATTATGATGATCGATATTCTGGAGGCAATACATGGAAAAGAATGAACCGGGTGGAAAGGAAATAGTTCCGTTCATAGGCGGCCTGGCACTCTGGGCCTGGGACAATGTGATAGCCAGAAGAAAGGGCAGGACTGCTCTTTATACCTTGACCGGTCTCCTTCTGCTTGGAGGCGGAATCCTGTCTTATTTCATCATCAACAGAATTGCCCGGAGCCCATCAAGGAAACCATTCCCGCATTCTTGATTCTTGCAAGCAAACCGGACGGGAACAGGGGAAATATGGCGGTTCAAAAGATTGATCTTGGTCACGGTGGGATGACGGCACTTTTGTTCGGCAATGTAAATCGGGCCGGGTGTGGGCTGGCGATTTCCGGCAGACGAAAGACAGCATTGTATGAGTATCGGGATTCCAGAATAAAAGTTGTTGACTTGAAAATGGAGCCTGCTACCGCTATAATATTGTTAGCGGGTGTCAAGAAGAAAATAGCTAACAGATTGAGTAAACCGGGTAGTCGCAGGGGAACCTTGAGATTCTCCTGAGGAAAGTCCGAGCTCCAGAGAGCAGGGTGCTGGGTAACGCCCAGTGGGGGTGACCCCAAGGATAGTGCCACAGAAATAAACCGCCCCACTTCAAACTTGAATGGGGTAAGGGTGCAACGGTGCGGTAAGAGCGCACCAGCGGCTGGGAGACCAGTCGGCTAGGTAAACCCCACCCGGAGCAAGACCAAATAGGAGGGAGATGACGTTGCGCGCAGATTCCTCGGGTATGGTCGCAAGAGGTGTCAGGCGACTGGCATCCACAGATAGATGACTACCGCCTCGAATTATGCGAGGAACAGAACTCGGCTTACAGGTTTGCTCAATAAATCAGGGCACATCATTTGTATGGTGTGCCCTGATATATATACGGGCAGGAATGACACGATTTCACGACAGATATTCCTGGTAACTCCGGATAGATGACCGGGGGAAATAGAGGATAGATGAAAGTTGCTGAAATCGGCAAGGTGAAACAGGGCCAAATTCAACTTGAACATTGTTCAAGGGGTGTTCGTGGAACGAATATTGCTTGCAGAAGTGGCGGGTATTGTTATGATATAATGTTTGACAGAAAGAAGCAAAAAATGGACGGGGGGCAATCAGAAATGCATGAAAAGCATCGGGTGATGAACAAGGAAAAGATAATCAAGGACGATGGGCGCTATCTCATATTTTATTCCTTTACCCCTGAAAGAAACGACGAGAAAAATGGCGGGGAGGAGAAGCATAGATGTCGGAGCTGAGGTGGAACCCCATCTGTCGTGAGTGGACCGTTACAGCCACCCACAGGATGGACCGTACCCTGTTGCCTCCCCGGGAATATTGTCCACTATGCCCCACGAAAAAGGGGGGCTTCACGACCGAAATACCACGTGAGAATTTTGAAATAGTGGTATTTGAAAATCGTTTTCCCAGTTTCAAAATACCGCCGCCAAAGATAGAGGCGGAGAGTATCGATCTTCACCCGGTAAAGGAATCCAGGGGGGTCTGTGAAGTCGTCGTTTACTCCCCGGAGCACCATGGAAGTATGGCTACTCTGTCGCATGAACAAATTGTAAATCTTATTCGGGTCTGGAGAGATCGCTACGAGGAGCTGGGGCGTAAAAAGGAAATTGAATATGTTCTCATCTTTGAAAACAAGGGAGAGGAAGTCGGGGTGACGTTGCATCATCCTCATGGTCAGATTTACGCTTTTCCTTACCTCCCTCCGATACCTGAACGGGAGCTATCCTCTGCAAGGGATTATCGTAAAAAAAATGATGGAAAATGTCTCTTTTGTGATGTTTTGAGGATTGAAGAATCTGAAGGTTCGCGTGTTGTTGCCTCCAACAAGGATTTCACCGCATTTCTTCCTTTTTACGCCCGATATCCCTTTGAAGTGCATATTTATAGCCGTCATCATCGCTCTTCCTTGAGCGACCTGACCGCGGAGGAAGATCAAAATCTTGCTTCCATTCTGCAGAAAGTTGTGCGCGGATATGATGCGCTATTCGAGACTTCCTTTCCCTATCTCATGATCTTGCACCAGGATCCGGTCAAAGGCAAGCGGGGCCTGAATCATCTTCATTTTGAGTTTCTTCCACCTGTTAGAGACATGGGAAAATTGAAATTCCTGGCCGGATGTGAACAGGGAGCCGGCACTTTCATCAACGATTCCATTCCCGAGGAAAAAGCAATGCAGCTTCGACGAAAAATACCCCAAAATTAACGATGGAGGTGTCTGGATTGAAAATCGTGGCAAGGGCTCCTGGAAGGGTAAACCTCATCGGGGAACATACCGATTACAACCTGGGCTTTGTTCTGCCAATGGCTGTAAACATGGGCATCACGGTGGTAGCAACCGGGCGCGAGGATGGTGAGGTGCACGCCCACGCTCTGGATAAAGGTGAAAAATATACTTTTTCTCTTGCCGAACTGAAGCCGCGCCAAAAGATAAGGTGGTGGAGCTACATTGAAGGGGTTTGCTGGGCGTTGATGAAAAAGGGGTATGAGATCCGTGGAGCCGACCTTTCCTTCGGGGGAAATATTCCCATAGGTGCTGGTTTGAGTTCCTCGGCAGCGCTGGAGGTGGCCGCGGCATCGGCATTTACATCTCTGAGCGATATTGAAATTGACAGGCGAGAATTGGCTTTGATCTGTCAGAAAGCGGAAAATGAATATGTAGGAGTGATGTGCGGCATCATGGATCAATTTGCTTCAGCCCTGTCAGCGCCGGGTCACGCTCTTTTTATTGATTGCCGCAGCCGGGATTTTGAAACGGTACCGGTTGATCAGAGCAAATATACTTTCATGATCATCGACAGTCGTGTCAGGAGAAGTCTTGCCCATTCTGAATACAATCGCCGCCGCAAGGAGTGTGAGGAAGCTTTATCCATGATTGCAGCCATCACGGCCAGACCCAAAGAATCCTTGCGGGATGTTACCCTTGATGAATTGAATGAAGCCCGCCCCATGATGCCGGATACCCTGTTCCGGAGAAGCCTGTATGTTCTTGAAGAAAACGGGAGGGTCAAGGATGCGGTGAGGGCTCTGATCGACAAGGATATGTTCTCCTTCGGAAGACTCATGAACTCCTCCCACCGCGGCCTGCGCGATCTATTTGAAGTTAGCTGCAGGGAGCTGGATGCCATTGTCGATGCCGCGCAAAATTATGATGGGGTAATGGGGGCCAGAATGACAGGTGCCGGGTTCGGCGGCTGCGCCGTGGCTCTGGTTGAAAAAGATCGGGTCACCGGACTTCAACGGCAAATCCTGGATGGGACGAAAAGGGTTTTGCCCGGGAAGCCCCTGTTTTACGTAACTCCGGCGGCCGACGGTTCATCAACAAGGTTGATGGAAGAAAAGTGAGTGCAAAATGGTATTGGCGGATGGTCAGTCGCGGAAACCCTCCGGATTGTTTTTGTGCCAACGCCATGCAGTATCGATGATGGTGGACAGATCGGAAAACAGCGGGGTCCAGCCCAGATCTTTTTTGATTTTCCGCGAACTGGCTACCAGCACCGAGGGGTCCCCTTTTCTTCTGGAGCCAACCTGGTAACTGATGTTTTTGCCGGTGATTTTTTTCGCCATGTCGATAACTTCTTTGACCGAGTACCCACGTTCGTTGCCAAGATTGTATACTGCCCGTGTAATTCTGTTCTCAAGCAGCGCCCTCAGAGAAAGTATATGGGCGGAAGAGAGATCCTTGATATGGATATAATCACGGATGGGAGTTCCGTCCCTGGTCGGATAATCATCGCCGAAAATGACTACTTTATCTTTTTTCCCCAGAGCCACTGCCAGGACAAGGGGGACAAGGTGTGTTTCCGGTGAGTGATCCTCCCCGATATTTTCCTCGGGATCCGCACCAGCAGCATTGAAATACCGCAAGGAAATATAGCCAAGTGATCCCGTTTCGGCTACACGGGCCAGTATCTTTTCAATGAAATATTTTGATTCCCCGTATGGATTGGTTGGATTCAGGGGATGGCCTTCTTCAATTGGTGTTTCATGCGGTTCACCGTAAACTGCAGCGGTGGATGAGAAAACAAGCAACCTGGTTCCGGTCAGTTGCATCGCTTTGAGAAGGTTCAACGTACCGACCACGTTGGTATTGAAAGTGGCCAGCGGGTTGGCGACAGAATCGGAAACGATACTTTTGGCCGCAAAATGAATCACTGCCTGCGGCCTGACTTTCAAAAGAATTTCCCGCGTCATCATTTCATCCAACAGGTCAGCTTCGATAAATTCTGCCGCGGGGGGAACTGCCGCCCTGTGGCCGGTGCTTAAATTATCCATCACCGTGACCCTGAAATTTTTACCGATAAGTTCATTTACCACATGGCTGCCGATATAGCCGGCACCTCCAGTGACAAGAATCAAAATAAACCCCTCCCAATTTCAATGTAGTAAAAATGGCAACAAGCCAGGCAAGCTCGGTTATTTTTGACGGCAGATTCATTTTGCTTCATGCGGAAAAACATGCATCCCCCATCAATATATGGTAAAATAATTATATCATATTGCGGGTTGGATGATGTCCATGGTAGATGGGATTATCAATACTTTGAACGACGTCCTGATCAAGGCGATCGATCCTGCTGAAGGGGCCTCCAAAGCAAGGTCAGACAGTACCACCATTGCCCGTATGCTGGCAAAGGTTATCGACATGAAGGGGGAGCAGGCGATATTGCGCTGGGCAGGAGGCAGTTTCCCGGCCAAGGTTGAAACGCCGGTTTACAAGGGGGAATTTCTCCTTCTGGAGTACTATGCCCAGAGGGGGGAAAAATTGCTGTATCGCATATTGGCACGTACCGAAACGCCAACCAGGGGTACGCCTCTGAGCCTTCCGCTGGCCGATTCCCTCTTGTGGAGTCTCCTGGTACCTTTTGCGCATCAGAACTACCCGGTCTTCATCCGATATTACCCCCAACGAGAAAAGAAAAGTGGCACGATTCTGAGGGAGAACCCGATGGTGGAACTGGTTGTGGAAACCAGAAATCTGGGCCTGGTAATGGTTCGTGTAGGAATCAAGAAAGACGGTTTCAGCTGTGTTTTCCTTGTAGAAACCAGGGAGGCCGGCAGAAGGTTGGAGGAAGAAGTCAAGAAATTGATCGAAGCGGAGGGGCGGGAAATTGCTCCCGGCAAAGAGTTGTTGTCATGGGCGGTTTATCCGGTTAGAGAAGAGATAGCCAGGGAATTTGCCGGGGGAAATATTCATCTTAATGTACGGGTATGATCGGTTTCCGGAGCGAAAAACAACCATCCAAGGGGAAAAACCATGACCAGGTCAGATGATCATTTCGATATAAGAAAAGCGGTGGCACTTCGTTATCGCCAGGGCGAAGACAATGCTCCCGTTGTCGTGGCTAGCGGGCAGGGGTGGTTTGCGGAGAGGATCATGGAGATCGCTGCCGGCCATGGCATCAAGATATTCCAGGATGAAAATCTGGTGGAAAGTCTCAGGGTTCTCGATCTCGGGGAGGAGATTCCCGTGGAATTGTACGAGGCTCTGGCCACAATTCTGGCTTTTGTATTCAAGGCGGATAGAGAGCTGGACAAGGAGAAATAATCAATTTGGATGATTTCATAAAAATAATGGGTACCGCGGGTGCACGCTTCGTGGTAAAGCAACAACTGCGATCTTCGGCCGGTACCTGGTGCCGTTTCGGAGGGACCAATTTTCTGATCGATCCCGGGCCGGGTACCCTGGTCAATTGCTTTGCCAGCACGCCCAAACTTGATCCTGATCTCCTGGACGGGATCTTGCTTTCCCACAGGCACCTGGATCATTCAACCGACCTTAATATCATGGTGGAAGCCATGACCAATGGCACCTACAACCGCCGGGGGGCAGTTTTCCTGCCTGCATCGGCTGTAGACTTTGAACCTGTATTGTTCAGCTACCTTCAGGCGGCAGTGGAAAGGATGGTTATCCTGGAAGAGGGTGGCCGGTACGAGTTCTGTAACATCAAGTTCTCCACTCCGGTAACCCACCTGCATCCGGTGGAGAATTACGGGTTCAAATTTGAACTTCCATACGGGAAAATTTCTTTTATCACCGATACGGCATATTTTCCCGAACTGATCGATCATTACCGTGCCGATATGCTGATCATCAATGTCGTTCTTTACGAACCGGTGCAGGCCCGACATATTCAGCATCTCGACCTGGTAAGGGTCAGGGAATTGATCAGAAACATCAGACCGGCTGTAGCCGTATTGACCCACTTTGGAACGACGATGCTGGCAAATAACCCCGACAGGTTGGCAGAAAATTTGACCGAGGAAATCGGAGTAAAAGTGATTGCCGCCAGCGATGGTATTTGCATCAATCCACGACATTATCTGCAGTCTTGATGTTTTTCCGGATCATTCACCCACTTTCATGGAGTATATTTATCCAGAGGATGATTTCTCAGGCAGGCAATTGTTACGGTGTGCAGAATGCTTTTTTCGGCGCCAAAAATCGCTTCTTCCCCTGTAAAATGAGCCAAAAAGAGAGGAAAAAGCTACATTTATTTCTGTATGTGTTAAAATAAACGAAGATTGTTGCTATTGGTTATTGATTCAAGCAAGGAGGAAAATCATTTGGCGGTTATGAAAAAAATTACACCCGCGGAACAATTGGAAATCATAAAAAGAAATACGGTTGAAATTATCCCCGAAGGGGACCTGTACAGGAAACTGAAAGATTCCTATGAAACAGGAATACCTCTGAAATGCAAACTGGGCTTTGATCCATCGGCCCCGGATTTGCATCTTGGGCATGCGGTTGTCCTTCACAAGATACGTGAATTTCAGGATCTTGGCCACGAAGCGGTCATCATACTGGGGGATTTTACAGGGCGCATCGGTGACCCCACCGGCCGCGCGGAGGCCAGAAAACAGATGTCCGAGGAAGAAGTGCTGGCCAATGCCCGGACTTACCGCGAGCAGGTATATAAAATCCTCGACCCCGCAAAAACAGAATTGATTTTCAACAGCAGCTGGCTTGCAGAATTGAAATTTGCCAGGATCATAGAGCTGTCTTCAAAGATCACGGTGGCCAGAATGCTTGAAAGGGAAGATTTCAGCCGCAGGTACCGTGAAGGCGTACCCATCAGTCTGCATGAATTTTTCTATCCGCTGATGCAAGGTTATGATTCCGTCGCCATTCGCGCGGATGTGGAATTGGGTGCCACCGAGCAGAAATTCAATCTGCTCATGGGCAGGTTCCTGCAGAAAGAATACGGTCAGGAACCCCAGATCACATTGACAACCCCCATTCTGATTGGAACCGATGGGCTGCAGAAAATGAGCAAAAGCCTGGGCAATTATATCGGTATAACAGATCCTCCGGGGGAGATGTACGGAAAGATAATGTCCATCAACGATGAATCGATGTTGGAGTATTTTTCCCTGGCCACACGCCTCTCACCCGGGGAAATTGAAGGGATAAGAAGGGATTTGGATCGAGGCAGACTTCATCCCCGCGATGCCAAGATGAGATTGGGGCACGAGATAGTCGCTCTATATCATGGGAAGGAAGAGGCTTCCAGAGCCGAGGAGGAGTTCCGTCGCGTTTTTCAGAGACAGGGACTGCCTGATGAAATACCCTTGATACACCTTGATTCCTCCAACTGGGAGACACCTGCAGATCTGATCCGCCTGCTGGCTCATACGGGAATGGTGAGCAGCAACAGTGAGGCACGCAGGCTCATACAGCAGGGGGGGGTACGTGTCAACGGCAAGAAAATCAAGGAAATGAAAACAAACATCGATATAAGTGAGGAAACTTTACTGCAGATTGGCAAGCGAAAATTCATCAAGGTGCTCATCAAGTAAATCTAAAATCGAAACAGCAGACATAATTATAATCTTCCGGCCATAGTATCAATAGATAGGGGGATTATATATTATGTTTCGACACCGACGTTTTTTGCCGGAAGGCAAGATGCGAGCATTGATTTCATTTGTTTTCATCACCCTCATCCTGTTTTTGATCATAGAGGGGTTTATTTTTGTTGAAAGCAGATTGCGCCCCAATATCATTTCTATTGCAGAAGTCAGGGCCGAGAATATAGCTACCGAAACGGTAAACCAAGCAATCATGGAAAAGATCGCCGGAGATGTTTTTTACCGGGAACTGATCCTGATCGAGAAAGATGACAATGGTAAAATAGTTCTTGCCCAGCTCAACACGGCGGAAGCAAACAGGATCATTTCCGAAACTGTCCTGATTACTTTGGATACGTTGAAAAATGTCGAAAAGATTGCTTTTGATATTCCTTTGGGTGAAGTGATGGGCAGTTATCTGTTGGCCACATATGGCCCCCGCATACCGGTACGCTTGATTTCACCCGGGAAAGTAAATGGCAAATTGCATGATTCATTCGAGGAAGCCGGAATAAACCAGGTAAGGCACAAGATATATTTGCAAATTGGCACCGAGATGCGTATCGTCATCCCTTTCATTTCCTCGCCCATCCATATTGACGTTCAGGTGCCGATAGCTGACGCTATCTACCCCGGCGAGGTTCCAGAGACCGTGGTCAACATTGAATTTCCTTTCTAGAAAATCAAGATGCATTTTTATTCTTTGTTTTGAAAAAAACTGGAACAACATGAATAAATTTTTGCAGTGAGCCTGGGCTACAATATTGAATTCAAATCAGTTATGGAATTCATTTGATCGATGTTGAAGTATTCTATATTTTCTGCCTTGCAGATGGATAGGTGCTTGCTTCCCATTTTGCTGTCGTTTTGCAAGGGCGAACATGCCCAGCGTGGCTTGACATTGCTGCTTTTCTGTGCTAATATAGGCAATGCCAAAAAGGCAATAAATGAACGTTCTTTGAAAACTGAACAGGGCGAGTCAATGTTTTGTGTTTTTGGTTCTTTGATTAGAGAATCGTATTTCGAGTAAAATTTCAAGGATTGAACTGGAGAGTTTGATCCTGGCTCAGGACGAACGCTGGCGGCGTGCTTAACACATGCAAGTCGAACGGGAAGTA
>JGI24707J26582_10001760_pt1 | contig 16845 bp, 14 predicted proteins | sample BioPla1DNA1_FD_26582 | JGI IMG/M metagenome (IMG submission 26582)
TCGGCAAGTGGTATGAGTGCTTTAGCTTTTTGCTTAATGGACATTGCTTCACAAGTTTATGATCAGCCAATCAATTATTCAGAAGTATCAGAGCTCTCTCGAATTGGTTCGGGAAGTGCAGCTCGTTCGATTTATTCTGGATGGACAATTTGGGGAGAACATACATCGATAGAGGGAAGTAGTGATAATTTTGCAGTTAAACTTGAAAATATCCATCCTAATTTTAATAATATTGGCAATGCTATTTTGATAGTTTCATCTGATGTTAAAAAAGTGAGCAGTAGTGCTGGTCATAAGCTGATGGATGGGCATCCTTATGCAGAGGCAAGAATCATACAAGCAAGTACAAATGTTGAAAAGTTGCTCAAAATATTAGAAAAAGGAGATTGGAATGAATTTTTAGAACTTGCAGAGAATGAGGCTTTATCACTTCATGCATTGATGATGAGCTCCAATCCAGGTTATAGTTTAATGGAACCTATTAGTTTAAAAATAATTGATAAAATTCAAAATGCTAGACGAGAAGAGGGGTTGCCTGTTGGTTTTAGTATGGATGCTGGGCCAAATGTGCATTTGCTTTATGATAAAAGTCAGGAGACAAAGGTGTTAAAATGGATTGATGAGGAGATTCGTCCTTTGCTTTCGGGTGGTGAAATCATCTTTGATGAAATTGGTTTTGGACCAAAAAAAATAACTAATAGTTAAACACTTTTGTATCGATAAAATATGTTGAAACATAATATTTCTCAACCTTTTTACTCTAAAATAATGCTCTTTGGTGAGTATAGTATTATCCGCGGCTCAATGGCTTTAACTATTCCATATAGCCATTTTAGTGGTGCCTTAAAGTTTATAAATAGTAATCAATATACAGATTTAGATTTTGCACGACGAAGTAATGGAATGCTGCGTGANTACTATGATTTGCACATAAAAAAGCTATTTCCCAACAAAAAAAATCTAAAATCCTTTGATTATAAATCTTTTGATCAAGATATTAGTGATGGACTTTATTTTGAATCGTCAATTCCTGAAGGATATGGCTTAGGCAGTAGTGGGGCGTTGGTTGCTTCGATTTATGACAGATATGCATCGAAGAAAAAATCTTATGATTTAACAGACTATAATGAGGTTGACATTAAAAATATAAAAGCAGATTTGGCAATTTTAGAGTCGTGGTTTCATGGAACAAGCTCTGGAATTGACCCATTAATATGCTATATGCGTCATCCATTTTTGATAAAGGAGCAAGAGACTATAATTCCGATAAATATACCACGATACAGCCTATCGACAGATGCAGCTATTTTTTTAGTAAATAGCGGAAAGCCTGTTAAAACAGCACCTTTGGTTGATAAATTTATGGATGATTGTAAAGATGAAACATATAAAAAAGCTATTGATGAAGTATATATTCCATTGAATAATAGTTGTATCATATCTTTGCTAGATACTGACATTGTTGAGTTTGAGAGCAATTTAAAAGAACTTTCTAAATTTCAAATGGAACATTTTAAAAATATGATACCAGCTTCGCTAAGCGATTTATGGCGAGAGGGAGTTGAAAGTTCTGATTTTGTATTAAAACTATGTGGTGCTGGTGGTGGCGGATATATTTTAGGATTTACCCACCATTATGAAAAAGCTAAAAATAGGTTTTTAGATAATGGGTTTGAGATTATTCCAGTTTATCAAAATAACAAGTAGGGACAATGTTGATAATCAGTTAAAATGCTTGTAAATTGTAGAAATAGTTTTATATTGCTTACAATTTATTTAACTCCTAATAATCGAATTACTATGCGTTATTTTAAAACTGTAATTCTTATAGTATATCTATCTACTTTAGCATCTGTAAGTGGTTTGTATTCACAAACTAATGTAAAAATAGTTGATGCCATTTCCGATAGTCAAGATTCAATCATTTTCAATGAAATTATTCAGTGGTGGAAATTACAAAATATTGATAGCAAGCGACATCAAGATAATATTGATTTTGTTGCAAAATATCTACTCAATACACCGTATGTTGAGAAAACGCTAGAGGTAGGCGAGCAAGAGCAATTGGTTGTAAACTTGCGCGAGATGGATTGTGTGACTTATGTTGAAAATGTTTTAGCAATAACGGCTACCTTAAAGAAAACTTCACCTTATTGGAACGATTTTAAAAATTCATTATTAAAGATCAGATATCGTGATGGTAAAATAGTTGACTATTCTTCGAGATTACATTATACTACAGACTGGTTGCAAGAGAAAGTTGAAAATGGGTCATTGATTTTAGTTAGTGATTATTTGGGGTCAAAAGAGATGGATACAAAAGTGAGTTTTATGACAAAAAATTCACACCTATATCCGCAGTTGAAAGATAATAACTCTTTAATTTCTAAAATGCAGATAATTGAAAACAAGATTTCTTCATACAGTATGAAATATATTGACAAAGAAGAGATTGAAACTGTGGAGAGTTTTATAAAAGATGGAGATATTATCGGATTTGTATCATCAGTTAAAGGACTTGATATTTCTCATGTGGGTTTTGCATCTATAAAAAATAGCAGAGTTTTTCTCCTCCACGCGTCGCCATTAACCAAGCAAGTTAGCATTACAGATGTGCCATTGGCTGATTATTTAGAAAAAAATAGTTCGGTATTAGGAATTGTTGTGGGGAGGGTTCAATAAAATGGAAAAGATTAGGTGTGGATGGGTTGGAGATGATTTGCTAATGCAAAAATATCATGATGAAGAGTGGGGAANANCCACAGNAAAAGATGATAATGTTTGGTTTGAATTTATGATATTAGAGAGTTTTCAAGCTGGATTGAGTTGGAAAACGATTCTGCATAAAAGAGAAAATTTTAGAGAAGCATTTGATAATTTTGACTTTGTGAAAATCGCTTCATATTCTGAAGAGAAAATAGAGAATTTGATGGAAGATAGCTCCATTATTCGTAATAGAATGAAGATTGAGGCGACGATAAATAACGCTAAACAATTCATCAAAATAGTTGATGAGTTTGGCTCTTTTGGTAAATATATTCACACATTTATAAAAGAGCCAATTGTAAATAGTTGGGATTCGTTGGAGCAAGTACCATCATTTACGCCACTTAGTAAAACTATTAGTCTAGCAATGAAAAAACGTGGATTTCGTTTCTTTGGTCCAACAACTTGCTATGCATTTTTACAAGCCACAGGGTTGGTTAATGACCATGTGTTGACTTGCAGTTTTAGATAATAACGAATTAATTCTCCTCTTTTATTTTAAAGAACGAAATTAAATCATCTAACTCTTGAGAATCTTTAAGCATTTTGTCAGATGCTGTTAGTAATTCATCTGCAGACAAAGCGTTTTGTTGTGATGTTGTACTCATCTGATTTAGTGAAGAATTTACCTGTTCAACCCCTTGATTCTGTTCTGTTGCAGAGTTTGTTATACCATTAAGATATATGTTTGTGTTTTCCACAGTTTTGACAGTCTCCTCCATGCTTGTAGCTATAGTTGTGCTAACCTCATAGTTTTCATTTACCAAATCTAAAATTTCATTGGCTGCCTGAGTTGTAGTTTCAGCAAGCTTTCTAACTTCAGCAGCAACTACAGCAAATCCTCTACCAGCTTCTCCTGCACGAGATGCTTCAATACTAGCATTTAATGCCAATATGTTTGTTTGAAATGCAATTGAAGAGATAAAAGCAACTTTTTCACGTACAGCATTAGATATTTCCACAGATTTTTCAGTAGTAACATTCATTTCATTCATCATTTTAACAGCTTTGCCTGATATCTCAGCTGTTTTTATTGAATGTGATAGGCTCGTCTCTATATTACTACTCATCTCTTCCATAGTTGCAGAGAGTTCTTCAACTGCAGAAGCTTCTTCATTTGCACTCTCAGATAACCCTAATGAATGATTGTTAATCAAATTGCCCATTCTGTTAATCTCATTAGACTTGTTGTTTACGGCTGTTATAACCTCTAATAGCTTACCCTGCAGGTATTGTGCAGATTCATTTAGTACTTTTAAATCTTGACGACCTCTATGTTTTATTTCGATTCGTAAAAGGTTGCCATCAGCCAGCTGTTTAATTCTATCAATTGCCTCTGCAAAAGGCTTTTTGATAATTTTAACGCTAACAAAGAAAAAAGCAATAGTGATAAAAAGTGCTGAAGGCAGTGTTACATAAGAAGGAAGATATCCTTTACCACCCATTGCAGAGATAAAAGAGACAATCAGTACGTCTATAAGCCAAAGTATGATAAGGTCTCTTAAAATTGAGTTTTTAAAATATATGCGTATTAGTATAGTTGCTATAATTGCAGCTGTTATAAGCTTTGACAATTGAAGTAATGCGTCTTGTAACATTTGGTTTTTGTATTAAATGAGGTTAAGTATAAATTTAAACTGTTTTGACATAATTAAAATGACTTTTGAGCAATTTTATATTGTTACTATGTTTTAAATATATATTATAGAAAATAACGATTTTGTCTTTGATAAGTTTAAGTAAATGATTAGTTCTTTTTTTCATATTTATATCCCATCATATTTAATGCAATTGAAATTCCTATTTTATAGGTAGTTTTAACTGTGCTTACAAATAAATTATATGCTTCTTGACTTTGTGGCGTAACATTCTCTTTATGCATAACTGTTAATGCACTTGAAGAGATGCTTTGCCAAAGGGATGTGATTTTTTTATAAACTTCATCATTCTTATTTAGTCCAAAAAACTCTTCTAAAATGTAATCATCCATATAATCAAAGCCTCGTGGATTCTTGAAAAGTTCATAAAAATTACTGTGATTATGACTTTCTGCCCAGTTTGTATCCCAAATTTTAGCCATTCCCATTCCCACATATCCAGCCCAAGCTATTGCAACTGTTGGATAATCTTGAAACTCCACAACAGCATCTGCAACGTAGTGTGGTGCTACTTGATCCCACTTTTCAATTAATTCATCTATCTCAAAAGGTTTTTCAATAATAAACCCTCTTCCTGCAGCTATTTGATATAAAATTTCTGATAGCTTAATTATATATTGATTTTGAAAATTGTCCATGCTTTTAGTTGTAATTTTTGCAAATATAACTCAAATATTAATTTATTAATGTACAATGTTCAATGAAGAATCTACAATGAGTTTTCAATGTGCAATTTTTTTGTTTCCCACAGAGTTCGCAGATAAACGCAGATATTTTACCGCAGTTCGACAAGCTCACTGACCACAAAGACTCGGAGAGCGCAGAGATTTTCAATATTTTAACCAAATAGAGAATAAAAATTTATAGGAAACTCACAAAGGGTTTGAAGATTATTCATTAAAGACATAGGCGTGGTAACTTTGTAGAAATTTTTTTTACGAATCTGTGTAAATCCGTGAGATCTGTGGGCAATATGTTTTGTTTCCCGCAGAACTCGCAGATAAACGCAGATTTTATTTTACTACAAAGGTCACGCATTCTATTGCACATTGATCTACATTGATAATTGTGCATTGCATATTGAATATTCATCAACGCCGTAGGTGTGGCATATAAATATTAGAAAAAAAATCTGTGTAAATCCGTGAGATCTGTGGGCAATATGTTTTGTTTCCCGCAGAACTCGCAGATAAACGCAGATTTTATTTTACTACAAAGGTCACGCATTCTATTGCACATTAATCTACATTGATAATTATACATTGATTATTCATTAACGCCGTGGGTGTGACATATAAATATTAAAAATCATCTGTTTTATCCTCCTTTTTAAGTAACTTTGTTGAAAGTAAAAAGGAAATTATTATAGAAATGGCAGCATTACAATTACATAGCGGTACATTGATTGATATTTATTCAGTAGATACAGCAACAGAGTTGGATATTCCTTATGTTGAGGGTGGAATTAGTGCTGGCTTTCCTTCGCCTGCATTGGATTTTATTGACCTTACGATAGATTTGAATAAACATCTTATAAAAAATCCATCGGCAACTTTTTATGGTCGTGTAAAGGGGTTTTCTCTTAAAAATGCAGGAATTGATGATGGTGATTTACTAATTATCGACAGAAGTATAGAGCCTCAAAATGGGAAAATTGCTGTCTGTTTTATTGATGGTGAATTTACTGCCAAAAGAATTGAGATTAAAAAGGATGAAGTTTGGTTACATCCAGAAAACGAAGAGTATAAATCAATAAAAGTTACAAAAGAGAATTCTTTTCTGATTTGGGGTGTTGTCACCCACGTTATAAAAAATATGTAGATGTTTGCCTTAGTTGATTGTAATAATTTTTATGCTTCGTGTGAGCGAGTTTTTCGTCCAGATTTGAATGAAAAGCCAGTCGTCGTACTTTCAAATAATGACGGTTGTGTTATTGCGCGTAGCAATGAAGCTAAGGCATTAGGTATTCCAATGGGTGCACCTGCTTTTCAATATGAAAATATATTTAAGAAACATAAAGTAGAAGTTTTTTCTGCAAATTTTGCCCTTTATGGGGATATGTCCAACCGTGTAATGTCCATTTTAGGAGAATTTACACCCGATATGGAGATTTATAGCATTGATGAAGCTTTTTTGCAATTTAAAGGTTTTGAATATTTTGATTTGCAAAAAGAGGGAGAAGCAATGCTCCAAAAAGTGCAAAAGTGGACAGGAATACCAATTTGCGTTGGGATGGCTCCAACAAAATCTTTAGCCAAAGTAGCAAATCGTATTGCTAAAAAATATCCCAAAAAGACAGGTGGCGTTTACATAATAAAAACTGAAGAGCAGCGCATAAAAGCACTAAAATGGTTGCCGGTGGAAGATGTGTGGGGGATAGGTCGTCAACACGCCAAGCGTTTGCAACGAATAGGGGTGAAAACTGCATATGATTTCACGCTCTTGAGCGATGCGTGGGTTAAGCAAAATATGACCATTGTAGGATTGCGATTAAAGCACGACTTACAAGGTTTGCCAAATATTCTTTTAGAAGAGTCTGTACCCCGAAAATCCATTGCAACAACCCGCACATTTGAAAAGCCATATACCAATTTTGAAGATTTGCGCGAACGCATATCCACTTTTGCCGTTATGAGTGCCGAAAAACTTAGAGCGCAAAACAGTTCTTGCAACTCACTAATGGTATTCATAAAAACCAATAAACATCGAGAAGACGCGCCACAATATAACCGCAGTATAGTTGTGAAACTACCATTTTCCACTTCATCATCAATAGAAATCTCAAACTATGCCATTGCTGCATTAAAACAGATATATCGAGAGGGGTTTGCTTATAAAAAAGCAGGAGTTGTTCTGCAAGATTTTACGTCATCAAGTTGCGTTCAGCAAAAACTTTTCGACAATCGCAATGAAAAGCACATTCCACTCATGAAAGCTGTTGATAAAATAAACACCACCTACGGACAGCAAAAAATACGCCTTGCATCCCAAGATACACAGCGAGTATGGAAAATGAAACAAGAGAAGTTATCTCCGAGATATACTACTAGTTTGGATGATGTTATAGAGGTTAAGGCATAAGGTTAGTTCTTTAAGAAAGTGATAGTTAATAAATTTGATAAACTTATTTGTTGGAAATAAATAATTAACTTTTGTATATTGTAAAATAAAAAGCCATGACCCAAAGAACCATTAAAATAAGTTATGGAAATCATAATGATAAAAAAGTGATTTTCGTAAAATTTGAAAAAGATATTCAGTTAATACAACTTATAAAATCAATACCTAATTCGGGATGGAGTCCTTCAAAAATTGCGTGGTATTTGCCAAAGAATGAAATAAATCTCCAAATATTGAAAGATAAATTTCAAGATAAAGCAGACATTATTTTTGAGATAAAGGATGAGCCAGCTATTGAAAATATTCTTCCTGAAACCATTTCTCAAATAGAAGCTTTCAAAAAATGGATGGAGCATAAACGATATAGCAGTTCAACTGTTAAAACTTATGTTGATAGTATTAGAGTATTTCTCAAATTTTACTATACTAAGCGAGCAGAGGAGATAACTAATCAAGATATGGTAGTCTTTGTTAATGACTATATTATTAAGAATAAATTAAGCTTTTCTTATCAGAATCAGATTATAAATGGAGTAAAACTATTTTATAGGGAAATTGTAAAAAGTAAAATTGAGGTTGAAAAACTGGAAAGACCGCGTAGAGAGTATAAATTGCCTAATGTATTGAGTAAAGAAGAAGTTAAGCTGATAATCGAAGCTCCCATAAATTTAAAACATAGAGCAATGCTAAGTTTAATATACGCTTGTGGTCTTCGCCGAGGCGAACTTTTAAACTTAAAGCCATTAGACATTGATAGCAAACGTATGCTTTTACTTATAAAAAATGCAAAAGGCAGACGCGATAGAATAGCACCTTTATCACCTAAAATTGTTGAAATGCTTAGGGAATATTACAAACTATATCGACCTAAAATATGGCTTTTTGAAGGTCAAAATGCTGGCGAGAAATATAGTGAACGTTCAATTCAGAAAGTATTGAAACAAGCAGTTAAAAAAGCAGGAATTAAAAAGCCCGTCACCTTACATTGGTTGCGTCATTCTTATGCCACACATCTGTTAGAAAATGGCACAGATTTGCGTTATATTCAAGAATTGCTAGGGCATAAAAGCAGTAAAACAACTGAAATTTATACACACGTATCAACCAAAAGCATCCAAAACATAAAAAGTCCATTTGATGATTTATAANTTAANATTTTGTTGTTTTTATTAATAAATATGTTTATATTTGATTTTAATATTAAAAATATAAGCTCAAAAGGTGCACCTATTCATTGAAATTTGGTGAGGTAGGCGTAACAAAAGGGCGTTTATATGTGAGAAAACATCAAGGCAAATATACACTAAATCGCTCGACATAATGTGTATGTTTGTTAAAAATTAATTTGCTAACTCAAAATGATATTTATATGAGAAAATTATTAGTTGGAATTTCAATATTATTAATTGGATTTCAAGCACATGCCCAGTTCAAAGTCGATGCCCAATTGCGCGACCGCTTCGAGTTTCGTGATGGCTATCAAAAATTAGCAGCCGAAGGTGCGACACCAACAAGTTTTATTTCGCAACGCACCCGAATATCTTTCAGTTATGAAACTGAAAATTTGAAATTCAAAATCACACCACAGGACGTAAGAATTTGGGGTGGTGATGCCGTGGTTAGTTCAACAGGAGTTGCGAATAATACTAACATCGGTTTATTTGAAGGTTATGCTGATGTTAAACTTGGTAGTTTAGGCTGGGTTTCAGCAGGCCGTCAACAATTAAAATATGATAATGAGCGTATACTTGCTGCCCGTAACTGGAACCAAACAGGGTTGAGTTATGATGCCTTGGTTTTTAAATTGAACCTGTCTGAATGGAATTTGCACATTGGTGGTTCATGGAATACACTTACGGAGGCTACTACAGATAACTTCTACCCAATTAGCAGAATTAAATCTTTTAATTATATATGGTTAAACCGCAAGTTCAGCGATAATTTCTCTACATCACTTTTGCATGTTGCTTCGGGTGTAACCGAAACCGACACTACCAATGCTTTAAATTTCCGTCAAACCACCGGAGTTTACTCAGAATATAAAAAAGGAGACCTGAATATTTGGGGTAACATTTACTATCAATATGGTAAAAACCAAAAAGGAACTGATGTAAGTGCATTTTTAATAGATGCAGATGCCAGCTATAAAATTGGGAATTTTACGCCGGGTATAGGTTTGAGTTATATGTCGGGCAACAGGAAAACTGGAACCGACCAAACAACTGATAACTTATTCGATGTGCTTTATGGTGCTCGCCACAAATATTTCGGTTTTATGGACTATTTCAGGTCATTCTCATCGCACACCAAACAGGGAGGTTTAGCCGATTACTATTTTTACCTCGATTACAAATTTTCAAAATCAGTAAGCGTCCGCAACATTGGACATTTTTTCCAATTGGCACAAACCAACCCGACAACCCCTACCGATAAAAACTTAGGTTACGAAAACGATTTAGTGTTGAAATATAAGTTTAACGATTGGGGAGCATTGGAAAGTGGTTATATGTTTTTCATGCCTACCGAATCATTAAAAACAATTCAAGGTGTAGCAAACGGCAAATTTTCACAGTTTTTTTATTTGCAACTAACCATAACCCCTATTTTGTTCAAACAACAACTTTAACAATAATATTAACAAATAAATAAGAATCATATATGAAAAGAACAACATTACTTTTAGGTCTTATCGCAGCATTGTTAATGTCTGCATGTGTTTCTAAGAAACAAAAGGAACAAACCATAAGTATTTCCGGAGCATTTGCACTATACCCTCTGGTGGTAAAATGGGCTGAAGAATACAAAAAAGAATATCCTGAAATTCGCTTTAATATTTCAGGTGGAGGTGCTGGAAAAGGTATGGCTGATGCTCTGTCTGGGGCTGTTGATTTGGGTATGTTTTCACGTGAAATCCATCAGGCAGAAAAGGACAAAGGTGTTTGGTGGATAGGTTTAACTATTGATGCAGTAGTGCCAACAATTAGTGCCAACAACCCTTATTTAGACATCTTGAAACAAAGGGGGATTACCAAAGATGAGTTTAAATCAATATACATCGATGGGTCAGTTTCTGATTGGGCAGATATACTTCAAACTTCAAATAAAACAGCATTAAAAGTTTATACCCGTTCCGATGCTTGTGGGGCAGCAGAAACATGGGCACAATTTCTAGGAGGTAAACAGGAAAACCTTAAAGGAATTGGGATTTTTGGCGACCCCGGATTAGCCGAAGCTGTTGCTAAAGACCCTGCCGGAATAGGTTTTAACAACACTATTTTTGTTTATGATGTACTTACAGGGAAAAAACGCCCAGGAATTGAAGTAATACCTATTGATATTAATGAGAATGGAACTATTGACCCAGAAGAAGACTTTTATGAATCGTTCGAAGGCGTTCTTAAAGCAATAGCTGATGGAGTTTACCCATCGCCTCCGGCTAGGGAACTTTATCTTGTATCTAAAGGGAAACCTGAAAAGCAGGCTGTTTTAGATTTTATTATATGGACGCTTACGGAAGGGCAAAAGTTTGTAAAAGAAGCTGGATATGTTCCACTTGACCAAAATATAATAAATGGTTACAAAGAGAAATTAAAATAGACTATGTTTTTCAAAAGAATTTTATTTGATAAAATAATGGGGGCATGGATGGTTATCGCATTGGTAACCATCCTGCTCTTACCATTTATTATAGGTGTAGGGCTTTACTTAAAGTCGGCACCATTATTTCAACATCAGGATATTTGGCACTTGATTGGTACTTCTGAATGGCTACCACATGAAGGGAAATTTGGTTTTTGGCCTTTTATTGCCGGTTCTATTTATGTAACCCTAATTGCCTTTATATTTGCTGCTCCGGTTTGTTTGCTCTCTGCAATTTATCTCACCCAATTTTCATCCCCTAAATTAATGCGGGTGATGCATCCGGTAATAGATATTCTTGCCGGATTACCTTCTGTTATTTATGGGGTATGGGGTATTTTAGTAATTGTACCATTCGTTTCAAATATACTTGCACCAGCATTCAACACAACGTCATCAGGATATACAATTTTTGCAGGGGGTATTGTATTAGCAGTTATGTGTGTGCCTTATATTCTGAATATGCTGATAGAAGTTTTTAATACCGTACCAATCGGTTTAAAAGAAGCATCTTTATCATTGGGAGCCACTTTTTGGGAATCGGTTAAGCATGTTGTAATTAAGAAAAGTTATCCCGGCATAATATCAGCATTTGGTTTGGGTGTAGCCAAAGCCTTTGGTGAAACTATTGCGGTAATGATGGTTGTTGGTAATATGGTTCAAACTAAATTCAATCCTTTTGAAGGTGGGTATCCTTTACCTGCTTTAATTGCAAACAATTATGGTGAAATGCTTTCTATTCCTTTATATGATTCTGCGTTAATGTTTGCCGCTTTGCTTCTTTTTGTTATTATTTTGCTAATCAACTTAGTATTTAGATATTTTATATATAAAACACGGGAACGATGAACAGAAGAAAAGTAATTGAAGAGAACATATTCAGGTTCCTTTCGGGTTTCGCCACCTATTCACTTATTGCGGTACTGGCTTTTATTATTATAATAATTTTTATTAAAGGGTTCAATGCACTTTCTCTTGATATGATAACTAAAACTCCTTCGGGCGGTTATTACTATGGTGGAGAAGGTGGGGTTCTTAATGCTATAGTTGGTTCATTGTATATTGCCTTGGGAGCAACCCTCATTTCTATTTTTATCGGGATGCCTGCAGCTCTTTATTTAAATGTTCACCTTATTCGCAAAAAACGAATACAGAATACAATTCGGTATTTTTTAGACACACTTTGGGGCATTCCATCAATAGTTTATGGAGCATTTGGTTTTATCCTAATGCTTTATTTAGGAATGAATGCCTCTTTGATTGCAGGAATAATAACGGTTGCTTTACTTATTACACCTATTATGGTACGCACATTCGATGAAGTTTTAAGTACAATCCCTAAAGGTTTGCATGAAGCATCTTTAGCATTAGGTTCAACAAATGCAGAAACTGCATTTAAAGTCATGTTTAAACAGGGTTTTTCAGGTTTTATAACCGCTGTATTGCTTGCTTTCGGGCGTGGTATTGGTGATGCTGCATCGGTGCTTTTTACGGCTGGCTACACCGACTTAATACCGATAAATCTGGACGAACCTGCTGCAACCTTACCTTTGGCAATCTTTTTTCAACTTGGGTCGCCCATTCCCGAAGTCAGGGAGAGAGCTTTTGCGGCTGCTGCAATTCTTACAATTATAATTCTTATTATAAGTCTTGCTGCAAGATTTATTTCAAAAAGCTATTCAAGGTCAAATTTAAAATAATACGAGTATGAATTCATTAAATAACGACACTGCACTGCAAGAAAATAGTGATGTTGAAACCTCAATTATTGAGAAAAATTCAATTCTTCGCATAAACGACCTAAATGTTTATGCTGGCAATCATCATATCCTTAAAAATGTTAATTTAGAAATCCCCAAGAATAAAATAACAGTACTTCTTGGTCCTTCAGGTTGTGGTAAAACCACATTATTAAAATGCATAAATAAATTAACTGATTTGTATAAAGAACTTGATGTGTCAGGACATATCTTTATTGAAGATGACGATATTCTTAATACGAGTAAAAACATTCCATCTATAAGACAAAAAATGGGTTTGTTATCGCAAAGACCATATCCATTACCGGTTTCAATATCAAAGAATGTAGCGTATGGCATTAAATTAAAGGGTGTTAGGGACAAAAAACTTATAGAATATAATGTTGAGAAACATTTAAAAGAAGTTGGCTTGTGGGAAGAAGTTAAAAACAGGTTAAATAGTCCTGCAACAAGTCTTTCAATTGGTCAGCAACAAAGGTTGTGTTTAGCCCGTGGTTTAGCTGTTAAACCAAGAATTATATTAGCAGATGAACCTACTTCAGCATTAGACCCTATTTCAAGTAAAATAATAGAGAATTTATTTAAACATCTAAAAACGCACTATACAATTATATTGGTTACTCATGTTCTTAGACAAGCAATACGAATAGCTGATAATGTTGTATTTATGGATGATGGGGAAATTATTGAACAAGGCAATCCAAATGAATTGTTTAAAAACCCTAAAACTGTTAAGTTAAAAGAATATTTAGTTGATGGGAATTAAACCCATACCACAGTCGTAAGCACATTGCCAAAGCCCCACAAGCCAACGCTTAAACCAAAGGCTTGCAAAATAGCTTCCGCCTCTCCAGCCCGAGTAACCGCCTTTCAGGACGGTTTTAGGATTGCCCACGCTCAAAAAACAAAATAAATTTGTACTTCGTGGGTAGGTTGGTGCAGATTGAGAATGATAAGAAAAATAAAGGCTAAATAAATGACAAACAGACGGATATGAATGAACACCAGTTGCCAACACGCGGTATAGTTAATTGCCGGTGCAGTGCGTATTCGAGCGTCACAGCTCGTATCAAAAGTAGTTGTAACCTGATAGGAAAGTGCTTCGAAATCGGCAACTAACCATACCGCCAACCGTTACCTGCTATGTTAGAAAAACGACTGTGCAAAATAACAACGACACATTTTGACGTAATGGCATTTTAACTTTGCGGAAATGAAATAATAAATTTGTAGTCAATAATTTAATAACTTAAGGAATTTTTTATGGAAAAGAAAACATTATCGAACATTTTGGAAGGGAAAATCTTTCAAATACCAGACTACCAAAGAGGTTATGCTTGGGAAGAAAAACAATGGAAAGATTTTGTACAAGATATTGATGCACTGATAGATGATAAAATTATCAGCCATTACACGGGGACTATTGTAATTTACCAACCAAGCAAAAAGCCAACGGAAAATTACGGAACAAAAAGACTTGAAATTGTAGATGTTGTTGACGGACAACAGAGACTAACAACTTGTAGTCTTTACTTATCAATCATAATTAAAGAACTTATAAAAATCAGTCAAGAAGATTTTAATGCTGAAATCCCCATATATCTTTATTCTGGAAGTAAGAGCAAGTTAAGACTAAACAACGACACTGCGGACTTTTATTTAGATTTAATTTCCAAAGGTGTTAGTAATATAGAGGCAAACTCTGTTCATCAAAAAAGAATTTATGATGCATACTGCTTTTTGAAAAAACATATTGAAGAACAATTGACAAAAAGAGTTGATAAAGGCGAAGATTATTTAAGAGATTTATTTGATGCTATAATTCGAAAACTTAATTTTTCTTTTTATCCAATTGAAGTAGAAAGTGAAATAGGAATGACCTTTGAGTTAATGAATTCAAGAGGAAAAAATCTATCCTCTATGGAATTACTCAAAAACTATCTGATGTATTGGGTTTACAGGAATATCCTTGATAATTCAGAAAAGGAAGATTTTACGAGCAAAATTAATAAGACTTGGAAAGAAGTTTATGTAAATATTGCCAAATGTAATGGAAGTGAAAGCCAATGTTTACGGATAGCTTGGACATTATTTGTGAATTATACACCAAAAAACTGGAATGGATACAGTGGTTTTAAATCTGATGAAGTAATTCCATTGAGAAATTTCAACTCAAAGAGTAAAGAAGATGTAAAAGAGTTTTTATTAAAATTTGTGGACGGACTTGCTCTAATTTCAAAACATTATTCAGCAATCATCAAACCCAATAACAATTCTTTTGACGAAAACGAGTTAAATCTGCTTACTAAAATTAGAAATGCTGGTAATATTGCTAATTACCTTCCCTTAATGGTTGCATCAAGAATTAAAAAAGAAACAAACGAAGTAACTAAAGATGATTATTTTGATTTGTTGAAATCACTTGAAATCTTTTCGTACAGAGTGTTTCTGTGGGAAGGAAAAAGAAGTAATGCAGGTTTATCAAAATTCTATCGTTGGGCTGATGATGTATTTAGTTCAAAACACTCATTGAAATCTGTTACCGATTGGATTTATGGAACAATAAACTGGTATTCACCTGAAAATGGCTTTAGAAAATCCCTTACTGAAGACTTTTTTGGTTGGTATCATTACAGAAGACTACTGAAATACACTTTATTTGAGTATGAACTTTTCCTCTTAAAAGGAAAAAATAAACCAAAATTAAACTGGGAAGATTTAACTGACTCAACAATTGAACATATTTTACCTCAAAATCCAGATAGTAATTCTAATTGGCTGATTAAATGGACTGATGAAGAGCGAAAAAAATATTTGCACGACATTTCCAATTTAGTTCTTACCAAAGATAATTCACGATATAGTAACTTTGAATTTGATAGAAAAAAGGGTATAGCTGGTTCTGGTTTTTCATATTCAAATTCAGATATAAGACAAGAAAGAAAAATTGCGGAATATGACGATTGGACTCCTGATACTTGTAAAAAGAGAAGAGAGGAATTAACAAATTGGGTCATTAAAAACTGGGGTATTGATAAACATTACCAAGAACCAATAGTAGATGTAATTGAAGAAGATGATGAGCCTATTTTTAATGATGTAGATTAAAACACAGCAGGTAACAGCGTGTATGTGGCAATAGCGGGTGAAGTGGTGAATCGAAGGTCAGTGCTTCTAAGAAACTTTGTGGCAAACGGAAAGGAAAGTGCTTCTAATCCGCTACTGCACATACACGCAAAACGTTATGTGCCATTATACAGAACGATACGAGAGAACCTAATTTTAATTAAAATGATTGTTAAATGAAAAGTATAAATGATTTAAAGATTGGAATACGTCTTAGCTTATTTATAAGTGTAGCAGTGATATTGATTCTTTCTATTCTTGGAGTATATATTTATCATATCCAAAGGGATAAAGTCATTTTAGATACAGATACGAATATGACTGAGCAAGTAAATGATTTAACCAAGCTTGTACAACTCCAAATAAAAGAACGTCAGGAACAGGTTAGTTCAGCTATGAATGTAGCATCTGAGATTTTTAATACAAGTGGAAAATTAACTTTAGAAAAAAATAGGAAAATAGAATTAGAAGCGACTAATCAAGTAACTCAAGAGGTTAAAAAGATTGAAATTCCATCTTTATACCTTGATAAGACAGTTTTATATAACAACACCACTCTTGTTGATAAAATAACTGAATTAACCCGTGCTAAAGCAACCATTTTTCAAAAAATCGAAGGCGGTTATGTCAGAATTTCAACATCCGTATTAAAAGCAGATGGTAGTAGAGCTACTAATACATTTATACCGGATGATTCGCCTGTAATAAAAGCAATTGAACAAGACAATGATTATAATGGTAGAGCTATTGTGGTTGACGACTGGTATTTGACTTCA
>JGI24707J26582_10001765_pt1 | contig 16817 bp, 14 predicted proteins | sample BioPla1DNA1_FD_26582 | JGI IMG/M metagenome (IMG submission 26582)
GTGGGTGTTTATAAAAAAATAATTATTATTTTTTTATATTTCTTTTTTTTGTTAGTTTTGCGGTGTTGATATATTAACAGTAATTGATTCTTGTTTAACCTAAAAAATTTGAACAGAATATGTAAAAGTATTATAATTATTATCAAGTTAAAGTAGAGAATAATGTTACCAACTATAAAAAAACTATTTTAAAGAGATGGAAAAAATACAATACAATAACAAAAATTGAAAATGTAGCTTTTACTATCTCTGTACCTATAGTAACAGGCTATAATGGAAAAAATTCACTATTTTATTATTCTGACAGAACTTATAATTTTGCGAGTCAAACTTCAAAAGAAGTAGCTACATATACACTTTGGGCGCTTGTAGGAGATAAAGTTGAAAATAGCGATATAAATACTCCTGTTTTTAACAGAGTAAAAGGTAAAGCTACCAATAGAGGCTTAGGATATAATAAGTATGCAGAAATTAACTGTGGCGCTTGGTAAGATATTAAAAAGTTTAGAGGAGATTATGCTTCTCTAAACTTTTTAAATTATAAGATTAATCTTAGCTTAATTATCTATATGAATAAACGTTTTTTTCTAATTTTATTAGGAAGTTTTTTTATCTTATTTGAATTTTTTGCTCAAAATATTGTTCTTAGTGGATATTTATATGATAAAAATAGTGGTGAACCTCTATTATTTGCAACTTGTGTTGATACGCTCTCTCATAAAGGAACTACAACCAGTCATTTGGGCTATTTTAACATGAGGTTGCCTAAAGGTAAAGTAGCTATTGCCACCTCATTTATGGGATATGAAAGTATTGTTTCATCATTTACTCTTCATAGAGATACTTCAATAGTTATTTATCTATCTCCTAAGTTTAATGAATTAAAAGAGGTGATTGTAAGTAGTGCCGTTCCTATGCATCAACAAGTACTTATGGGAAAAAACACTATGACAATTGAGCAAATTAAATCTATTCCTTCTTTTGTAGGTATTTCCGACCTGATGAAAGCAATTACTATGTTGCCAGGTGTAACTTCGGGGAAAGAGGGTTATTCTAATATCTACGTAAGAGGTGGAGATCGAGGTCAAAACTTAATCTTGATGGATGGTATTAAATTATATAATACCAATCACGTAGGTGGTTTCCTTTCGCTTTTTAATCCAGAAATAATTAAGCAAGTGGATCTCTATAAAGGCGGTTTCCCTTCACGCTATGGTGGAAGAGCTTCTTCGGTAATTGATATTTACACCAAAGAGGGCAATAAACAGGAGCTAAAAGGTAGTTTTAATATTGGATTACTCACTTCGGGCTTTCTTATTGAAGCCCCACTATCAGAAAAGGTGAATTATTGGATTGCTGCACGTACTTCTTATTATGACCTCTTTACACTTTCCTCGCAGAGAGAGTATAAAGCTACAGGTAGAGGTACTTTTATGCGATATACGATTTTTGATATTAATGGTAAAATCAATTGGAGAGTGTCTAATAAAAATAGGTTATCATTATCGTTTTACTCTGGTGAGGATATACAGAAAAATGTAGAAGCAGTAGAGGCGTCTGAGCAAAAAATAGATGAAATCAATAATCTTAAGATTCAAAATCATGGAATTTCTCTTACACATCATACAGTAATAATGCCCAATTTGTTATGGAAAAACAATATAGCTTATTCTTATTATGGTAACCTATTTTCATCTCAAGAGGAGCGATATGAATATGGATCTTTGATAAAAACAAAAAATAGTACTTCGTCCCAAATTAAGGATCTATCTTTTCAAAGCAGAGTAGAATATTTTCCTAACGAAGTTCACGCAATTAAAAGTGGGGTAGAAGTAAGCTACTATCAGTTTAATCCTGGTATTCAGAGTGCTTATTTTGACCATGAAAATAGCAAGGTGGTAAATGATACCGTAATTGGTCTTTCAAATCATTACAATTCTGTCGAAAGTAGTTTTTATCTTGAAGACGAACTTTCTATAGGAAATTATACTAAATTAAATTTAGGATTGAGGGGTACAAGTTACTTTGGAGGCGATACTACTTTTTTACGACTAGAACCTAGAATATCCTTTCGAGTTTTACTCTCCGACCGATATTCGTTCAAGGCTAATTATACCATTATGAATCAATATAATCATGTAATGGTTAATAATTATTTAGGTTTTGAAAAAGAAATTTGGGTGGCTGCTACTAAGAAAATGGTGCCTCAAAGAGCTGAACAATTCTCTGGAGGAATTTTTTATAGCAATACAAGTGCAAAAATGGATATTGCTATTGAAGGATTTTATAAAGATATGTCTCATTTGCTTGAATATAAAGGTCCCACAAGTGAATTAGATATTTTGGAAGATTTGGAGAATCTTATAACTACCAATGGAAAAGGTGTAGCATATGGGGCGGAGTTTCTGTTAAAAAAAGAGTTTGGTCAATTAACAACAAATTTGAACTACACCTTATCGTGGAATTTTAGGCAATTTGAACAATTAAATAATGGAGCTTGGTATCCATTTATTTATGATAAAAGACATGATCTTTCGGTTCTTGCTTTATGGAAGTTGTCTGATAGATATAGTATAAGTAATCATTTCTCCCTAGCTTCGGGTGCACCTGTAACTTTACCTTTGGGCTACTCAAAAGATGATGCGATTGCTTATGGATATTTTATTTATGGAGAAATTCATAATAGACGACTGCCACTTTATCACCGTTTAGATGTTGCAATTTCACGAAAAGAAAAAACAAACAGAGGAAATTTAAGGGAGGTTTCATTAAATGTTTTTAATATTTATGCTCGACAAAATCCTGTCTATGTCTATTATAATTCTAGTGATGGGAAAGTGTATCAAAAATCTCTATTCTCAATTTTGCCAACTGTTTCTTTTGCTTACCGTTTTTAAATAGTTATGAAGATGAAAGTGTTTTTTTATTTTTNNATACTTCTCTTTATAGTTGCGTGTGAACTAGAGAAAGAGATTGATTATAAAACGATTTATGAGAGGGATCGTTTAATTGTTCACGGCTATATTTCCACACAAGAAGGGGTGCAAGTAGTGATTAAAAAAAGTATTCCTCCTAATGATATTGATAAAGACGACGATGTGGCAGGTGTTGTGGCTAAGGTTTATTGTGATAATGTTGCAGTAGGTGAATTACAGCCAATTGGAACTGGACAATATTCCCTCCCTTTTGATAGTTTATGGAAACGGAATGGAAGTTATAAAGTGGTTGTTGAAGCTAATGGGTTTGAGAAAATACAATCTGATGAACAGCAGCTACCTGAGAAAGTAGCTACAGACTCTGTAAAAGTTATATTCGATTATAGCTCGAATATGAATAATCTAATTATGTGGTTTACCAATAATCAAAAGAATCGTTCTTATTACACAAACTATCTCATCTATTTAGATGGAGAAGTAGAAAATATATTTTATTCTGAGGATGAAGCTAAATTTGATTTTGGTGGATTATTGCGAGATCTTCCGTTAGGTGTAAATGCAGTAGAATATCAATTTCGTAATCGATTTGACTCTATAAAAGTGGAGTTATACAATCTTTCTCCAGATTTTTCAAAGTTTTTATATAGTTTGGATCAATATGAGTTCACTAACCAAGATCCTTTTTTTGAACAAACTTATCCTGTCTATTCTAACTTTGATAAGGGGTATGGATTTTTTGGAGCTTATAGTGTTAACGAAACAATAATTTTTAATCATGAATATTATGAAAAATAGACTTTATCTATTAATCCTATTTATAGGATTGGTTTCTTACAGTACAATCAGTGCTCAATTACAATTGGGCTTTCATGCTGATGCCGGAGTTAGTAACTTTATAGAAAAGAATAGAGAACCAAATGTTGAAATAGCTAATAACTATACCTCTCTCTTCTCTTATTCTTTAGGAGTTTCTACTTCATATCCTATTGTATCAGATTGGTTGCGTATAAACTCAGGAGCAAAATATGCACAATTGAGAGCAATGAATAATATGCCTAAAGATATGCCTTTCCCTGGCAATACACCATCCTCTTGGGAAGAGCAGTATCATACATTACAAATTCCTATTAAAGTAGATTATGCTTTTGAAAAATGGCTCCATTTTAACTTAGGATTATCGAATAAGATTAATCTTAATACACCCAAAAATACACAAACAGAGAAGATTAATAAATATGCGCTAGCTTTTATTGGTGGTTTTGATTTTATTTTCTATGATAAGTTTATATTAGGTGCTTCTTATTATAAAGATTTGACTCCTAATTCACTAATTTATAAAAATTACAAAGAAACTAATGAAACTTATGATATCGGTTATTATGTACAGCAATGCACTATTAATATCGGTTATTTATTAGATTTTAACAGAAAATAAAATCATTAATTAAAAAACAAATTCTATATTCTAATTTTTTATAAAGATTAGAATATAGAAAATAAAAATATTTTTTGTAATAAATCTTACCTTCCAACGATAGCCATTATTTGGACAATGTTATCATTTATTTTGTAATAAATGCTATCACCCCCGAATTATTCCCACGAAATAATAGCCTCATATCCATTATGCCTGCGTACATTAAAAACGTGCTCGCCATCAATTATCAGGTATTGACCTTTTATTCCAGTCAAGATTCCTTCCACTTTTGGCTGTTTGTCGAATGTTGCAGTTTTTGGCTTTGCGGGATATTGAGTTGCAGGATATATAAAATTATATACTTTGTTTTCTTCAATTACAAATGGCAACATTGTTGGCAAAAGGTGTGATATAGCTTTCTCTTTATGAGCTATCATATCTTCCTCGTCAACATTGTCTGACACCATTTTGCGCCAAAGAGTTTTATCTGTAAAAAATTGACTTAAATGCACCTCAATGAGTCCTGCAATATGTCTGTTTGGTGTTTTACATAGTTTTATTGCAGCTGTTGCACCTTGGTCAACCCATCTTATGGGGATTTGTGATTGTCGAGTTACACCAACTTTTACAACTCCAGTATTTGATAAATAGACAAAATGAGGTTTCAAACAATGTTCTTTTGCATATTCTATATCACGTGCAATCCCTAAATGAGCTTTGCATAGCTCTGGTTTTAATACACACTCTTCTGTTTCTGGTGCATTTATCATACAGCTATAGCAAAAACCTTGTGCGTATGATTTATTTGTAACAGCTCCACATTTTATACAGTTTATGACTCCTGTATGCTCTAATGTGATTTTTTTGCCTAATAAATCGTTTATTATTATCGAAGAATCATTATATGTAATAGAGTAATTAACATTGCTGTCAACTACTTCACTTTTCATTTTAAATAGATTTGTTTTTATGCTCATTTTATCACTCTTTTTGTTTTAACTATCTTAAATAGTTTATCATTTCGTCTGACTTTATCAGGAACAGGCATAGAGAATGTATCTCCTTTTTTAACCTCTTCCACAGGCTCTAAATTTAGTCTAAGTTCAGTAACTGTATGCTCAATAACTCCCGTTGTTGGGCCAATTATTAATATTTCATCACCAACTTTTAGATTTTGAGCTTCTAGTAAAAACTCTGCCACACCAACATTTGGGAAATAGTTATTGCTTTTGCCTACATACATTTTTCTTTGTGTAGCTTGTGAACCATAATTGTGGCTCCACTCTCCAAGTCGCTGACCTAGATAATATCCATCCCAAAATCCTCGATTAAATACTTTGGATAACTCTATATCCCATTTGTCGATATTCTCTTGACTATAATCATCGTTTATATATGCATGAATAGCTTCATCGTAGGTTCTGCATACTGTTTTTACATATTCTGGACCACGTGCACGTCCTTCAATTTTGAAAACTCTCACCCCAGCGTCAATCATTTTGTTAAGAAAATGAATGGTCTTTAAATCTTTTGGAGACATTATATATTCATTATCAACCTCCATTTCATCTTGGCTCTCTTTTTCAGTAACAATATAGCCACGTCTGCAAGGCTGGAGACAAGCGCCTCTATTTGCAGATGAGTTTAATTGATGTAGACTAATATAACATTTCCCAGAAACAGCCATACATAATGCGCCGTGAGCAAACATTTCAATTTGAACTAGGTTGCCAGAAGGACCTCGAACATCGTCCTCAATAATTTTATCATAAATTGCTTTGACTTGGTTCATATTTAACTCACGAGCTAAAACCACAACATCAGCAAAGTTACTATAGAATTTAACAGCTTCAATGTTAGAAATATTAGACTGTGTAGAAATATGCACCTCCATACCTTGACTGCGTGCATACTGAATTGCAGCAATATCACTTGCAATAATTGCAGTAATATTACTTTCAACAGCTACATTAACCATTCTTTTCATCTCTTCTAAATCTTCATCATAAAGAGTTATATTTAAAGTTAGATATGATTTTAACCCATTTTCTTGACAAATCCTAGCTATCTCTTTCAGGTCATCTGGAGTGAAGTTGGCAGATGAACGCGAACGCATATTTAAATTACCTGCACCAAAATAGACAGAATCTGCCCCGCCCTGAATGGCAGCCTGCAATGATTCAAATGAACCAACTGGGGCCATTACCTCAAAATCTTCTCTTTTCATATTGTGTTTTCTCATCTTTTTAAGTGATCCGCTGATACTGTTTGTAAATACGCTTTACCTCTCAAACTATCTAATTGAGTAGGTAAACCAGAATCATTTATATATTGTTTTGCAGAGTTATCATAAACCTGGAAAGAGTGTGGGGTTATATATCCAAATGCGTCTGGATATGTAAAAAAAGCAAACTCCTTGCTATCTGGTGCAAGAATATTTTTGCTAAATTTAAAATCTTTATCATCAATATCTAACTGATAAAGAAGTGTGGAAGCCAAGTCACGCTGACTAGCAACTTTTGATACAATACTGTCTGATACAGCCATTGCTCCACCTGTCCAAATCATAGGTATCTGATATCGTTCAATCATTGCAGATTTTGCTTTTTTAGGTCCAGATGTTCCATGGTCTGCAATTAAAATAAACAGAGTATTATCCCAAAGATTTTTAGCCTTTACTTTGTTGAAGAAGTCTCCTAAACATGAGTCTGTATAAGCTATTGAGTTTATATATGGATCTTTAAAATCTCCTTGATATGGAACATCAAATGGCTCATGACTACTTAAAGTAAAATAAAATTTAAAAAATGTCTTTTCTGAACTATTGCTAATTTCCATCTCTTCAACTAGTTTATCAAAAGTATATTCATCATGTACTCCCCACTTTGTATTTCTCAGAGAACTGGGGAAAGAGTTTATAGCAACAACTTTTTCAAAACCAGCTAGGGTTACAAAAGAGTTCATTCCTTTAAAACCCATGTCTCCACCATAGAGATAAGTTAAATTTGAATATCCATTTTCTTTGAGTTTGTTAGGTAAAAAACTAAGAGACTGAGATTTCTCTGGGTATTGAATTATAGAATATCCAGGCAATACTTGGTATCCTGCCATTGTTGCAACAATTCCCTTGTCAGATCTATCACTTGCGGCATATATATTTGAAAAAAGTATTCCTTCTTTAGCAATTGAGTCTAAATTAGGAGTTGCTTTTACACCACCAACAGAGCCTACAACTTGTGACGAAAAGCTCTCTAAAAGGATAACAACAATGTTTGGTTTCTCATTTGCTATAATTTTTGGTGTGCTATCATTTGAATATGTGTATAGTTCATCAAAAATCTTAAAAGCTTCTTTGTCATCCATAAATTTGTAATGATATGTTCGCGCACCTGCTCTTTTAAAACTATAAAGCAGGTTCCAAATTGGATTTACAGCAGAATGGTTGGCAAAATTATTTGATGAGTAAAAAGCAATTCCTGTATTTATTGGTGCAACTCCTAAACCTCCGCGTATAGGTATAATCATCACTCCAGCAATCAATAATAACAAAAATGAAACAGACAAAGTAGTTAACCAATTTAATTGAAATGTTACAGTTTTTTTTCTGTTAAATAGTTGAAACATTTTTATAAAAAACCATGCTAAAGCTCCCCAAAGGATAAAGAACAAAAATGATTCATACCATTTTATCGATGCAAAAATAATCCAAGGAGTTTTAATAAAGCTAAAACCTTCAACATCCAAAAGTCGCCCCCAATATGAGTAAAGATGGATGTTACTCAACAAAAGTGGAATTAATATAATAATAAAAATATAGTTTATCCAGTTTGAAACCACATATTTTAATTGATTGAACATCAACACAATTATTGATTGAATAAAAATTGTTAGCAGCAAAATATATCCTGTCATAGATAAATCTAAGTGTAAACCAACCAAGAAAGATTTTGAAAGAATAGCTTTTGTTGCGCCGTCAGAATAGCTAATGTTATAAACTATAAATATGAATCTGAATATTGCAAACAGTAATAACCAGAATATTAAATTCTTAATAATGTGTTTTATGAAATTGAGCATTGTCCTTAGTTTTTAGCAAAAATAGATAAACAGAATCAATTTACAGTAAGTTCTTAACTTTCTTAACAAATAACTTTGAAAGTTATAGCGGTGAAGAATAAATATTTTCATTAATATTGTATTCTGTAATCATTTCATTCAATATTTATGAGCAATTTAGTTTCAGTTATTTTTACGACATACAATCACCCCGAATGGCTCGAAAAGGTGTTGTGGGGATTTGAAAATCAGACTGTTAAAAACTTTGAGGTTATTGTTGCTGATGATGGTTCTACTGAAGAGACTAAAAATGTAGTTGATGCTTGTATAAAAAGAAATATTATATCTGTAAAACACGTTTGGCATCCCGACGAAGGATATCAAAAATGCCCAATTTTAAACAAAGCTATTGTTGCGTCATCCTCTGACTATCTTATATTTACTGATGGTGATTGCATTCCAAGAAATGATTTTATTGAAATACATATAAAAAACAGAAAACAAAACTATTTCCTTTCGGGTGGAACTTTGCGTTTACCTATGAATCTAAGCAAAGCAATTACCAAGGATGATATTATCTCAAATAAAGCTTTTAGTTTAAAATGGCTTTATAAAAATGGATTGCCTAAAAATTTCAAATCTACAAAACTGTCAAAATCAAAGTTATATGTAACGTTGATGAATTTTATTACTCCAACCAAAGCATCGTGGAATGGCCATAACTCTTCGGGATGGAAAAAAGATATAATTGCAATTAATGGTTTCAACGAAACAATGCACTATGGCGGTCAAGACAGAGAGCTTGGCGAACGATTAAAAAACTACGGCATAAAATCTAAACAAATCAGATATTCGGCTGTTTGTATCCACCTTGAACACGAAAGACCATATAAAACTCAGGAATCAATTGCTAGAAATAAAGAAATTAGAAAAATGGTAAAAAATACCAAATCTTATTGGATTGATGATGGAGTTAATAAATATTTGTAGTTAAATATATTTATTTTAATATTAATTTCATTTTTATATAGTTAATGAAAAACTTACCAAAAAACTGTAAAGTTGCTTTAATTGAGCTTTATCCTTATCACTCTGAATTGATTTATTCACAGTTATTATTTCTTAATAAGAGTAAGTTATATCCACTATTAATTTGTGATATAAAAAATAAAATTGAAAAAGATTTGCTTGAAGATATTTCAGAGATAAAATTATATGATTTCAGTAAGTTATCATCATTATTTAAATTATGGTATTTTATTCATAAAAATAAAATTAGATATTTAATAATTAATACAGCACAGGGGTCAAGAACATTAAAACTTATGCTTTTTCCTTTTTCAAAAAAAATAAAAATTGCAGGAATAGTGCATAACACTTCGAAATTGAAAAAAAGTTTTGGACAAAAAGTTATTGTTAAAAAAATTAAACGAATATACGTTTTAGCAAGTTATATTAAATATCATTTTCCAAAACAAACTAAACTTCAATTTGAATATATAAATTGTTCTTATATTCCTCCTAATATAAATAAGACGGTGATGAAATCAAAAGATGAAATCTGGATTGGGGTGCCTGGTTCTATTGAATATAAAAGACGAGATTATTCGTTTCTTCTAGAACTTACAAGACATCCTTTATTCCCTCAAAATATAAAAATTATATTATTAGGTAATGCTTTAAGATTTGATGGTCCAAAATTTATTTCAGACATTAAGAAATATAGTCAAGAGTCAAAATTCATATTTTTCGATAGTTATGTTCCAAATTTAGAGTTCCAAAATTATATGGAAAATATAGACTATTTACTTCCGTTAATACATCCTAAAATGATTTTAGCAAAAGATTATTTAAAATATAAGGTGTCAGGCACATTTATACAGTCTAATTCTTATTCAAAACCTATGCTTTGTCATAGTATGTTTAATAACAAAGAGTTTAAATACTCTGCACTTTTTTATACCAATAAAAATGATTTAATAAATACATTAAAAACCAATGAGCTGAATATAAACATTCAATCTAATGATTTTGAGAAAGATAGAGTTGCTTATATGAGTTTATTAGAAAATTAATATTTACTGTTTTAAATGCAACTTAAATTTTATAATACTCTTTATACCACTTAACAAAACTTTCAAGTCCATCTTCAAATTTTGTTTTTGGTTGATATTCAAATTCTTTTTGTGCAGATGTTATATCAGCACAAGTGTAGATAACATCGCCAGTTTGCATAGGGAGAAAGTCTACCTTTGCCTCAATTCCTATCTTTTCCTCCAAAATTTTAATAAAATCTAAGATTTTTATGGGCTTATTATTTCCCATATTATAGAGTTTATATTTTGGCAAAGAATCTAGCTTATTTATTAGTTTATGCACACCTTCAGTAATATCATCTATATATGTAAAGTCTCGCGCCATCTGGCCATTGTTAAAAACAGGTATTACTTCATCATTAATTATTTTTTTTGTAAATGAGAAGTATGCCATATCTGGTCTACCCCATGGACCATAAACAGAAAAGAATCTTAAGCCAATTAGTTGTATGTCAAACTGTTTTGAGTAGCTGTATGCAATTACTTCGTTTGCTTTTTTGGTTGCTGCATATATAGATTCTGGATAGTCGGTGCTGTTATGTTCTGAAAATTGGCCTCCCTCTCTATCGCCATAGACAGAGCTAGATGATGCATAAATAATCTTTTTAATCTTATTATGTTTTGAGACTTCAAGCACATTCATAAAGCCTATTAAATTGCTTTCTGCATATTTTAATGGAGCGTCAACACTGTATCTTACTCCTGCTTGCGCAGATAAATGTATGACTAATGAAAATTTATTTGACGCAAATAGAACCTCAAGGTCATTTCTGTTACAAATATTTATAGAGGAGAAACTGAAGTTTTTATATGTTTTTAGCTGTTTTAATCTATCATATTTTATTTGAGTGGAGTAATATCCATTAATAGAGTCTACACCAAATACTTCAAACCCTTTTTCTAATAAAAGTTTCGATAAATGGTATCCAATAAAACCAGCTGCTCCTGTTATTAAAATTTTCATAACTATTTTATAAACTTAATAGATATTCTTCTGTCAACTTAACCATTCTATCAATCGTGAAATTAGTAGATATTTTTAAGTGAGCATTTTTTTCAATTTTGTTTTTTAAATCCGCATCACTAAATATCTTATCAATTTCTAAAAACAACTCTTTCGGTCTGTTAGGTTCAACAAGAATCCCATCTTTGCCGTTACTTATAAGCTCTTTGTTGCCATTAACATTGGATGTAATACAACATTTTCCAATACTCATAGCTTCAAGAACTGCATTGGGCATTCCTTCATAGAGCGAAGGTAATACAAATATATCAGTCTCTTTCATAAATGATAAAACATTTTTTTGGAAGCCTAAAAAAGTAATATATTCGGAAAGTTCTAACTTAGTTACCTCTCTCTTTAATTTTTTCTCTAATTTACCTTTGCCAATAACAACAAAATGCCAGTTTTTATTCTGTTTTTTTGCCAAATTAGCTGTTTTTATGAGAGTGTCATACCCTTTTTGCTTCGCTAATCTTCCAGCACTTAAAATAGTTTTTGTTTTTTCGGGAAGTGATAATAATTTGTGGATATCAATCGGTTCTATTTTTTCTATTTCAGGAATTTCAACTCCATTGTAAATAACCTTGATAAAATCTTCTGGAAACCAATTATATGTTTCATACTCCTCTTTAATAGTTTTTGAATTAGTTATAATTCCGTCTATTAAATTTTTGAAGAAAATCTTATATTTAAGCTTTTTACTAATAACCTGCAATCCATGTCTTGCAATAACTTTAATGTTTTTATTGCCTAAAGCAGCAATAGAACTAATCTTAGTATCTTTATTTTGTCCACAAATAATGTGGCTTATATTATATTTTTTAATTACTCTTTTTAATCTTAAGAATCCTAGAAAATCTATATCAGAATTGAAAGAAACGTTCTCTGTGATGAGGTTTTTAGCTTTAGCATTTTTTCCAATAATGGAGTTTTTAGCACAACCAACTATAACTGTATGCCCTTTTTCTTCTAGGCCTTTAGCCGCCATAAGCATCCACTTTTCGCCTCCGCCCCATTTGTTTTTTCCTATAGAATTTAAAAAAAGAATTTGCATTTATGCTTTAGTAATTAATTCTACTTTTTCTAAGACCATTTCAGGAGTAATGTTGTTCATGCAAGCAAAATCCTCTCTATGGCATGGTTTATTGCCATATACAGAACATGGGCGACAATCTAAATCTACTTGAACGGCCCACTCTTTGGGCATATTCCAGCCATAAAATCCAGCATTTGGATGTGTAGCTCCCCAAATACTAACTACTGGAGTATTTACAAGTCTTGCCAAGTGCATATTGCCCGAGTCCATAGAAATCATAACATTTAGTTTTGAGATTGCCTCTAGTTCATGATTTATGGGTAATTGACCCGCAAGATTATGGACATTGTTAAAATTACTACTCCACTCATCCAATGTTTTTTGCTCTTTGCCTCGTCCACCAAAAAGGAATATCTCATAACCAGACTTGTCTAGCTTTTCAATGAGTTTTAACATTTTATCTTCTGGCCAAGTTTTCCATATATGTCCAGCAAAAGGTGCTATGCCTATGCGTATTTTATCAGAGTATAGAGTCTTATGAAGATTTTTATTTTCAGATGTAACATATAGCTCTTTTCCATTAAAAGTATCTATATTAAATGTATAGCCAGCTTTGAGAAAAACTTCATGATATCTTTCAAACGTGCTTTTTAGTTGTTTGAGAGTTTTATTTTTCTTTCTAGTTAATTCCTTTTTCTCTTTTCTTCCTTTATCGATTCTGACAACTTTAGTTCCAGATAATTTAAAGAGAGTTGTAATGAACTTTGTTCTTATTACGTCGTGTAAATCTGCAATAAAATCATAAGGCCCTATGGATTTTAGTGTTTTAAAAAGTTTCCATAATCCTTTTACCCCTTTGTGTTTGTTATTGGGATCAAACGGAACAAATGTTACTCCTTTTATTGGAGCAAATAATTTTTGAGCAAAGCCTCTTGATACTACTATTAGTTCTTTGTTTGGGTATGCATCAGACAATGAGGCAACAACAGGAACTGTCATTGCCACATCACCTAAGGCACTAAGCCTAAGTATCAATATTTTATTTGATTTACTCACTTTTATTTTTTGTATAAAACAGGATTCAAATCAGGGTCATTATACATCTTCATCTGTTTGTATAATTTCATTTTCTTCTTTCCAGCTTTAATGTCATCAAGTAATTCATCAATTGCGGTACTTAAATCAACACGTTGAGTTAAAAGAACATCAAGTTTTGATTGACAACTTTTAATATGTTCTTCGGATGCATCAGTTCTTTTAGTCTCTTGCTCCATGTGATAAACTTTAAGAGCTAAAATTGACAATCTGTCAACTCCCCACGCAGGAGTTTCAGTGTTTAGTCCAGCATTTGGTTGAGGAGTAACATCTTTAAATTCATTCATAAAATAACCATCGATGTACTCAACTAAATCTGTTCTATCTTGATTTGATTTATCAATTCTGCGCTTAATTTTAAGAGCTTCAACTGGGTCAATTTCTGGATTTCTAATAATATCCTCTAAATGCCATTGTACTGCATCAATCCAATTTTTGGCAAACAGTAAAAACTCTATTGAACCCTCTTTATATGGATTAGTAACTTCAGCATCCACATGGTCTGTAACATGATAAAGGTCTGTGGTCTCTTGAAAAATCTTATTACTTAATTCACTAAATTTCATCTTAAAGTATATTTTTATTTATTATTAATTGAAGAATTTTTATTCAATCAATTCGCCATCTTCTAATAAAACAATTAAGTTATTATCCAAACATTCAACAGAGCCTTTAGTACATTCAAAACTGTGAGTCTCTTTTTTTAAATCAGTAATATTTATTTTTCCTTTAGTTAATAAAGATATAATATTTCCATGATTTATTAAAACTGTAAATCTTCCTTTTTCACCAGGTAAGTCAACAGATTCTATCTCTTGATTAAATAATGTTTTTGTTGGAGTTATTATTTTTAGATGCAAATTATTCATTATTCAGCCTCCTTTAAAAGTTTTTCTCCTTTTTCAATAGCTTGCTCAATTGTTCCAACTAAGTTAAATGCAGCTTCAGGATATTTATCTAATTCTCCAGATAAAATTCTATTAAATCCATTGATTGTATCTTCGATTGAAACAGATTGTCCTTCAAGACCTGTAAATTGAGATGCTACAAAGAAAGGTTGTGATAAGAATCTCTGAACTCTTCTTGCTCTGTGAACAACAAGCTTGTCTTCTTCAGAAAGTTCTTCCATTCCTAAAATTGCAATAATATCTTGCAGCTCTGTATATCTCTGTAAAATTTCTTTTACATCTTGAGCACATTTATAATGAGCTTCGCCCACAACTTCTTTTGACAAAATTCTTGAAGTTGAATCTAATGGGTCAACAGCTGGATAAATTCCTAATTCTGAAATCTTTCTACTTAAAACAGTCGTTGCATCTAAGTGAGAGAAAGTGGTAGCTGGCGCAGGGTCTGTCAAGTCATCCGCAGGCACATAAACAGCTTGTACAGATGTGATAGAACCATGCTTTGTAGATGTAATTCGCTCTTGTAATGCACCCATCTCTGATGATAAAGTTGGCTGATATCCAACAGCAGAAGGCATACGTCCTAGAAGTGCAGATACTTCAGAACCGGCTTGCGTAAATCTAAATATATTATCAATAAATAGAAGAACATCTCGTCCAGCTCCTGTGCCATCTCCGTCACGGAAACCTTCAGCAATAGTTAAAGCTGAAAGAGCAACTCTTGCACGAGCACCTGGTGGTTCGTTCATCTGTCCGAAAACCATGCTCACTTGGCTATTTTTTATTGCATCTGGGTCAACTTTTTCTAAATCCCAACTTCCATCTTTGATGCTCTCTCTAAATTCATCACCATAATCTATAATTCCAGACTCAACCATCTCACGAAGTAAGTCATTACCTTCACGTGTACGCTCTCCAACACCTCCAAAAACAGATAATCCTTCGTAAGTCTTTGCAATATTATTGATTAACTCTTGAATTAATACAGTTTTTCCAACTCCCGCTCCACCAAATAGACCAATCTTACCACCTTTAGAGTATGGACAAATAAGGTCAATTACTTTAATACCTGTGTATAAAATCTCAGCCTCTGTGGAAAGTTCTTCAAATTGTGGTGGCTCTCTATGAATTGGTTGCTTCTCTGATGTTTCAACCTCTGGAAGCCCATCAATAGAACGACCAACTACGTTTAATAAACGACCCTTAACCGCATCACCAACTGGCATAGATATGGCTTGCCCAAGAGCAACTACCTCTAAACCACGTTGAAGACCATCTGTAGAGTCCATAGAGATACAACGTATAGCATGCTCACCAATGTGTTGCTGGCATTCAATAATTAGCTTGCCTTGAGGCGAATTAATTTCTAAAGCCTCGTTTATCTCAGGAAGCTCAGTGATACTATTATCAAACTCAACGTCAACAACAGGACCAATAATTTGAATGATTTTTCCTTTTACTTGTGTCATAATATTTTACTAAAATCTATTTTAAAGAAAATCTCAACTAAGTTAATAATTTTAGATGATTTATAAATAAAATTATTAATTAAATTTTAAAATCTGAATTTTTATCTATTTCTAAACATTAAGTTTTGACTAAAATTAATCAATTCATCTTTAATGTCTGGATTAATATTTTCTATTTTATTTAATGCGTCAATTGATTTTGTATAATAGCTTTCCATAAGAATTTGTGTCTCTTTAGAAACATCAACTTTAGAGTATAAATCAATTACAGAATTAATTTTTTCAGAGTTGTTAAACTCCTCTTTTGAAATCCATTCAAGTAGTTCTATACGGTCTTTGTCTCTTAAATGATTCAAAGCATATAGTAATAAAAATGTTTTTTTATTATTTACTATATCTTGACCTATTGGTTTACCAAAATCTTCTTCGTTTCCAAAAACATCGAGCCAATCATCTTTAAGCTGGAAACTGATGCCCAAATTTATTCCATAATCATATATGTATTGAGCATTTTCTTCATTAGCGCCCCCAATAATTGCACCCATTTTCAAACTTGTACCAATAAGAACAGCTGTTTTTAGTTTTATCATCTCCAGATATTCATCAATTGTGACATCATTTCTATCTTCAAATTCCATATCATATTGTTGTCCTTCGCAAACTTCAACAGCTGTTTGATTAAATAGCTTTATGGATTTAGATAATAATTTTTCAGGTATTTTTGCAACTAATTTATAAGCCTCAATTAGCATAGCATCACCAGAAAGGATTGCACTATTGTTGTTCCATTTTTCATGGACAGTT
>JGI24707J26582_10001769_pt1 | contig 16795 bp, 12 predicted proteins | sample BioPla1DNA1_FD_26582 | JGI IMG/M metagenome (IMG submission 26582)
GTAATGCCATTACTGCATTATAACTTCTTTGACCTGACCTACAGTGGATATAAACAGGCCTATCCTTTGGAATTTCATTTGTTCTTTCCCTCAACTCTTCCCAAGGTATATTGATTGAACCTATGATATGACCCTGCTCAATTTCTCTTTGTCCTCTAATATCTATTATACAGGCCTTTTCTTCTACTAACTTTCTTATTTCATCAACATGAACTTGTTTAAAGCAATCATAAAGTATATTTAACCCTACTAATCCAGCATAATTCACCACATCCCTAGCAGTTCCAAAGGGTGGTGCATAACATAGTTCTAGATCCTTCAAATCTTCTAGGGTACCATTAAATTTAATTAAGGTGGCTATTACATCTATCCTTTTATCCACATTACCTTTACCAATAGCCTGTGCCCCTAATACCCTGCCTGTAGGAACTTCAAATATTAGTTTGAAATGTAATGCCTCGCTATCTGGCATAATACCTACCTTATCATTGGGAATAATCCTAACTGTGGAATAATTTATTTGCATATTGGTAGCCTTTATCAAACCTTCTGTCAATCCTGTAGAAGCTCCATTGTAATCAAAAACTTTTATCACAGAGGAACCTATTACCCCAGTATTATTAACAGGCATACCATAAATATGATCCGCTGCTGCTCTTGCTTGTTTTTGGGCTGGTCCTGCTAGGGATAGTTTACTTTGGGTGTATAGAAGTTTGTTATAAACCTCTATAGCATCTCCTACAGCATAAATATCCTTATCAGAAGTCCTAAAGTTTTGATTTACAGCTATTGCTCCGGTAATTCCAATATCTAACCCAGCTTTTTTGGCCAATGTGGTTTCTGGTGATACACCTATGGCCATTATAACTGCCTCAGCATGGACCTTTTTACCTGAGCCTAGAACAACAGTATCCTTTTCAAACTTTTCTACCTTATCATTAACTATTAGATTTATTCCCTTGTCTACTAACTCTTTATGTAAAATCTGTACCATATCGTAGTCAAAAATTCTCATTATTTGGGGCATAGCTTCTATCATAGTTACATTATAGCCAGCCATTCTCAAGTTTTCTGCTGCTTCAACTCCTATAAATCCACCACCTATTACTGTAATATCCTTACAATTGTTTTCCTGAATAAATCCATTTAATCCGACTATATCCTTTACATTTCTAATAGTGAAGATATTTACTAAATCCTTACCCTGGAATGGTGGTACTATAGGATTTGCTCCAGGAGAAAGGATTAGTTTGTCGTAGGACTCATTATATTCTTCTCCCGTTGTCAAATTCTTTACTTTTACACTTTTTTCATCTTTATTTATTTCTATTACTTCAGTATTTACCCTAGCATCTATTTTATATTTAGTATGAAATTCATCTGGACTCATCAATACCAATCTGCCATGTTCTTTGATCATACCACTTAAATGGAAGGGTAATGCACAGTTGGAGAAAGATACATGGGGCCCCCTCTCAAACATGATTATCTCACAATCCTCATCTAATCTCCTTATCCTGGTGGCAGCCGTTGCTCCACCTGCTACACCACCTATTACTAAAACTTTTTTACTTTTCCCTGCATTTATAATTTCTCCCCTCATTTATATAAAAATCTATAAATATTTCAAGTACATAATTAATATACCCATAAGTACCAATTTATACCTTTTTGTAGTTGACAAAATATATTTTATAACCTGGATAACAATTTCATTAATACTGGTCTATGTATATCTATTGCCTTTACAGGGCATAGTTCTTGACAACAAAAACATCTGATGCAACCATCTAAATCTACTATAGGCTTGTTATCCACCATATCTATAACCTTTGGTGGACAATTTAGGGCACAATCCTCACACCCTACACATTTATTATGTAAAAAAACAGGTTTTGGCTGCATAAGATGATTTAAAATATCTCTTAAAAATTTGGGAACTTTACCTTCTAATAAGTCTAGACTCCTTATTTCTGGCACAATGAAATCCCTTACTATTACCTTATCTATGCTATTACCCCTGATATCTATATCATCTAAGTTCCCCTTACACAAACCTCTTTCTATACATCTTTGAACAGTAGGAACCTTGTTTGGTACTAATCCTATAATAGTGGTAGCCACCACATCTAAATGGTAGGGACTGGTAGAAGCAATAGTTACCCCTACCTCCCTTGGTGTACCTGCACTAGGTCCATCACCTTCCATAGCCACAATTCCATCCATAAATGAAAGTACAGGCTTTGCCGCTAGACAAATATCTACTAATGCATTGGAAAAGTCTATGTTTTCAGGCATTCGTACATGATACTCTGCTTTTTCCAAACCTGCAACTATTCCAAACATATTTTTTACTGCTCCAGTAAACATCATCATACCATGGGTTTTAAGTTTGGATACTGATATTACTTTATCTACTTCATTTAAAACCTGAATAGCTGTTATTTTCTTTAAAATCAATCCCTTTTCATTTTTTATTTCCATGGAATTGGTATTGTAGTTAAGCTTAGCCCCTGTTTCATTCGCTATTTTTTCAATACCACAGGCCCTGTATACACCTTTTAGTGCATTAGTATTAAAAGGTCCACCTGGACTGTCACCTATAATAACCTCTGCCCCGTAGCCTATTAATATTTCTGCTAGTGCTTTGGCAAATACAGGGTGGGTTGTTGTGGCATCCTCGGGTTTCTTTTTCATCAGCAGATTAAGTTTTAGTAAGACCCTATCGCCCTTATCTATAAATTTTTCTATTCCCCCCAAATTTGCAAAGGACTCTTCTATGCCTTTTTTTACAGTATTATATTCATATTCCTTACACTTTATCAATGATACTATCTCTTTTTTCAACTCTATCACATCCTTTGAAAGGTTTTGTAAACACTACTTTTTCAAACTAATTATAGCATCTAGTACTTCTTTGCCAATTTGATATTCTGGAGATAGTTCCACCGACCGTCTAACATATTTTTCTGCTTTCTTTAAATCATCTAAATTCAAATAAGCAATAGCTAAGTCACACAGGATATCAGGATTATTTAAATCGTAGGCTAGGGCTTTTTTGAAGTGTTTTAAAGCCCCTTCATAATCCTCTGCTTCTAATTTCTTGATACCCAAACCTTTATAGGCATCAATAATATATTTCTTTATATTTTTATTCTTTTGTATATCATTATATCTTGATATTAGGTTTTCGAAATGCTCTATGGCCTTTTCATATTCTCCATCCTTATTATATTTAACTCCTTGCCACATTAATTTATCAATTTCATCTGTATAAATTCTAGGATAATTGCTTTTAGATCTTTTTATATAGGGGTTATTATTGTTATTTTTAAGTGAAAGCTCAAATAACCTTAAAGAAATTATCAATATCTCTTCTATATTTGGCACCTTTTTTATATAATCTTTAGAAATATTATAAAAACCAAGATATGCTCCAGCTAGGGTAAGGGCTATACTAGCCACCACATCATTATTTTCAACTAAAAAAGAATTTTCATATATTTTGTTATAATCATTAGGGCTTTTTAGGAAAATATACAAACCATAAAATAAGGTTTTTAAAGTTTGGGGTATATCATTCCATTTTTTTAGCATTTCTTCGATTTCCAAATTTTCTTCTATAGCATTTATAAACTCATCCTGAACTATGGTATACAAACTTCGCCCTCCTTGATTTTGACCATGAGGATATATAGTTTTTTCAATCCCTTTAATACTTTTGCTGCATAGGTTAACAAAATCATATAAATCATCCAAACTATTCAGGCTAAAGGGATGTATATTCATTAAATATGCTATAGCAGTACTATAAAAGATATTATATGCTATCATCATCTCATCTTTATTCACAATACTACCTTGAATTCCTGCTGTTAATCTTAATGAATCAAAATCTCCATAATTAATAATGGCTATTGGTTCAGTAGAGAGCACCTTTTCATAACCATCTAAAACCATAGTTTTTCTCGTATATTTATTCTCCCCTCGGATATAATTCCTAATAGAGTGTTTTGTATTATTCTTTTTTCTATCCGCAGACTGTCTCATAAGTCTATTGACAACATCCTCTGGATTAAAGCATTGACAAATAATAAGGGATTCTGCCACAACTATAGAAGTGTTCATAGTCTGAAAATCTCCTAATCCTATACCCACCATAATTCCCTTGATTTTATCTAGGTATTCAATACTAAGGGTGGGTATTAAATCAATAATTTCACTGTATTCCATAAAGCTGGGCATTTCTACCTCTTCTATAAAAAAATCATATAACTCTTCTAGATCTATTTCATACATATTTTAAAAACTCCCTTTAAATAGTATTTATATCCACAAGTATTCTACAATAACACTTTTCTTTCCTTCTAGTATTGAAAATTTCTCTCTATTGACATTTTATTTTTCTAGTGGTATAGTATTTAAAAATAAATAGCACCTTTAATTTAGTCCTGAGAGGCTAAAAAGGGAGTGATCAGCTCCCAACAAAAATCAGGGAGGAAATTAAATGAATTTAAAAGGTAGACATTTTATTGATCCAAATGACTTTACATTAGAAGAAATTCAGCAAATTTTAAATGTCGGTTTGAAAATATATGAAAACCCTGTTGAATATGCTGATATTTGTAAGGGAAAAATACTAGGAACTTTATTTTATGAGGCTAGTACCCGTACTAGATTGAGTTTTGAATCTGCCATGTTACGAATGGGTGGACAGGTCTTAGGTTTTTCCGATGCTGCTACCAGTTCTGTTACAAAGGGTGAAAGTATTGCAGATACCATTCGTGTGCTAGATGATTATGCTGACCTGCTTGTCATGAGGCATCCTAGGGAAGGAGCACCAAANCTAGCTTCACAGTACTCCCAAGTACCTGTTATNAACGGTGGTGATGGTGGTCATCAACACCCTAGNCANACCNTGACGGACCTTATAACTATACAATATTATAAAAATAACATTAAGGATTTAAAAGTAGCCTTTTGTGGTGACCTTTTATTTGGTCGTACTGTACACTCTTTATTAAAAACTTTGACCAAATATCCTAATATGACATTTATCCTGGTTTCACCAAGGGAGCTAAAAATACCCCATCATTTAAAACTAGATCTACTTCATTTTCCTAATATTAAAATCATTGAAACCAATAACCTAGAAGAATATATAGATGAAATAGACATACTTTATATGACCAGAATCCAAAAAGAAAGATTTTTTAATGAGGAAGAATATGTAAAGTTAAAGGACAGTTATATTCTTAATAGAGAAAAATTAAAAAATGCTAAGGAAGACTTATTGGTTATGCATCCTTTGCCAAGGGTAAATGAGATCAGTTATGATATGGATGATGAACCTAGAAGTAAATATTTTCAACAGGCTAAATTAGGAGTTTATGCAAGAATGGCATTAATGGCATTACTTTTGGGGGTGGTGAAATAATGATAAAAGTCACTAGTATACAAAAAGGTATTGTTATTGATCACATTACATCAGGTAAAGGTTTGAAAATTTTTCAAAAACTTAATTTGGATAAAGTTGATACCCCTGTGGTTTTACTTATGAAGGTCTCTAGTGGTAAACTAGGAAAGAAAGATATTATAAAGATTCAAGATCATCTTGATATTGACTTTACTGTTTTAGGACTAATCGATCCAAATATTACTATAAACTTTATTGAAAATGATAAGATTATTGAAAAGAAAAAGATTGAAATACCTGAAAAGGTTGTAGGTATGATTAAATGCAAAAATCCCCGTTGTATCACATGGGTNGATGATTATGTTTCATCCGAATTCACCCTGGTGCCCAACGGTAAAATCCAATATCGTTGCAGTTATTGTGAGGAATTAACAGAATATGAACTGTAAAAAGCCAACTCTAGTTGGCTTTTTTAAATGTTTCAATAATAGATACATATATATTCAGTTTACTGACAAGAAATTTCTTCTGGTGTCTTTTTCTCTTTAATAACCTGAAAAACTTCTAAACAATTCATATGTTTTGCACTATTAGAATCATAGCCTCCCACTTTAAAGGCTAATGATACAGAAAATCCAATAGTTAGGGCAGTAATCACTGTACCAATTCCCACTGGTCCACCCAAAAAATATCCAATTATCAGTGCAATTGTCTCTATAACGCCACGAATCAGCCACACTGGTTTTTTAAATTTTCTTACCAAGCCCTCCATTAAACCATCCCTAGGTCCAGCACCTAGATTTACTCTGAGATACAGGAAGGTTCCCCATCCAATGATGAGAATACCAAAAAACAACATTATATACTGCCCAAATAAAGTTTTGGGGGCTTTAAAAATATTAAGTTTTTCAAAAATATCAATAAAAGCACCTATAAAAATCATATTTGCTATACTTCCTAAACCTGGTATAATTCCCATCCCATATGCTGTCAATAGGATAGCTAACCCAATAAGTTGATTTGCCTGCCCAAAAGTTAAAGGGGTATGGTTAGAAATCCCCATGTGGAATACTCCCCATGGATTCATGCCTAGGTCTGCATAGAGAGCAGCTACATTCCCTGCCGCATATAGAGCTAATCCCAATAAAAGGCTGGGGATTTTTTTAAGAATCCATAACCATTGTTTTTTTCTTGAATCTATCATATTTTTCTCCCCTCTTCTTTTATTGTAGTCTTCTTCTACTTTAACTGCTTTCTGTCATTCTTCTAGCCTTCATAGTGCAGGCCTCCATTCCTTCTATGACAGTGGCTCTAAAATGATTTTTTTCCATGGCATAGACCGCCTCTATTGTTGTCCCCCCTGGTGAACATACCTGATCCTTTAGTTCTCCAGGATGCTTTCCTGTTTCCAATACCATTTTTGCTGCTCCCAATACTGCTTGAGCTGCGTATTGATATGCCTTTTCCCTAGGTAATCCCTGTAATACTCCACCATCAGCCATTGCCTCTATTAGCATATATACATATGCTGGACTACTCCCACTTATGGCAGGGATTATATCCATCATTTCTTCTTCTATTACATCAACCATACCTAAACTTTCAAATATTTTTAATACTAATTCCAGTTCTTCATCATTTATTTCTGTATTTTTAGATACTGCCGTCATTCCTTCCCCAACAAGTGCTGGGGTATTTGGCATAGTACGAATAATCTTGATAGGATCTTTAAAAAAACTCTGTATAAATTCTATAGATATACCTGCTGCTATGGAAACTAATATATGTTTTTCATTAATAAAACCCTTTATTTCCTCTAATACTTTTCCATAGACATTGGGTTTGACCGCTAGTATAAGAATATCCACATTCTTTACCAGTTCCTGATTATTTATAGATTGATTAATATTAAATTCTTTGCTTATTTTTTCCGTTTTACTAAGATCCCTATCATTTATAAAAATATTTTTGTTTATACCGTCAAACTTACTTATTATACCTTGTATAATAGCAGTACCCATATTACCTGCCCCGATAAATCCAATTTTCTTTTCCAACATATCACCTCTTTAGTTATTGGGCCAAAAAATAGTTGCCTTTTCTGTACCCTCTAATAATTTAAATAAAATATTTTCTTTTTTACCATTAGCTAATATCATAGGCATTCCATAATTATTTACTTTTTTAGCAGCCTCTATCTTGGTAGCAATACCTCCTGTACCAAAATCATTGGTATCACCTATTTCTATTACTTGTAATAAGTCCTTTATATCTGAGACTTCTTCTATTAATTCTGCATCTTTATGGGCTTTAGGATTTTTATTATAGATGCCGTCTATATCACTGAACAGTATTAAAAGATCTGCATTCCATAGATTTGATGTTAGAGCTGCCAGTGTATCATTGTCCCCAATCTTTATTTCTTCTATACTGACAGTATCATTTTCATTGATAATTGGAACAACTCCTTCATCTACTAAGGTAAATAATGTATTTCTGATATTTAAAATCCTGTGAGGGTCAGAAAAATCTCCCCTAGTGAGTAGTAATTGTGCAATATGAAGATCATGTTCAATAAAAACCCTTCTGTAGGCATCCATTAACTCTACCTGACCTATAGCACATAGGGCTTGTTTGTAATGCATATCCTGCCTTCTCATCCATTTTCCCAAGGTAGCAACTCCTGAAATCCTCGCACCTGAGGATACAACTACTACCTGTTTTCCCATTTCCATTAAATGTGTTACTTGGTCAGCAAATGCCTTTAAAAAATCCCTATTTATACTTCCATTATCATTAGATAATGTATTGCTGCCGATTTTTATAACTATTTTTTTACTCTTTTCTATTAATTCTTTTATCATCATATCCCTATCCCCTAATATGACCATTACCAAGAATGGTATATTTTAATGTTACTAATTCATTTAAACCCATGGGTCCTCTAGCATGGATTTTTTGTGTGCTTATTCCCATTTCACCACCAAAACCAAATTCTCCTCCATCGGTAAACCTAGTAGAAGCATTCACATAGACAGTAGCTGCATCCACTTGTCTTTGGAAGGTATTGGCATTTACCAAACTTTCTGTTAATATTGCTTCCGAATGCTTGGTGCCGTATTTGTTAATATGCATAATAGCTTCTTGAGTGGACTTTACAAGTTTTACTGCCAAAATATAATCCAAATATTCCTCTGCCCAATCTTTATCTGTAGCTTCTTTTACATCCACGATTTCTCGTACTTCCTGTGATCCTCTAATTTCTACTTTATCTCCTATGGCCTTAACCACCTTTGGTAATAGTTCCCTGGCAATATCCTTATGGACTAACAAGGTTTCGCAGGCATTACATACTCCTGGTCTCTGCACCTTCGCATTTTCAATAATAGCTACAGCCTTTTTTATATCAGCACTACTATCTACATATATATGGCAATTCCCTTCTCCTGTCTCAATAGTAGGAACTGTTGCATTTTTTACTACCATATTAATTAGGCTTTTTCCACCCCTTGGGATAATCAAATCTATATATTCGTTGCAAGTCAACATTTCTTTAACAATTTCCCTATTACCATCATCAATAAAACCAATTACATCTGAGGAAATAGGACTATTATCTAGACCTTTTTTTATAGCCATCACCAAGGCCCTGTTAGAGTTTAATGAATTAGAGCTACCTCTTAATAAAACACAGTTACCACTTTTTAATGTCAGAGCAAAGGCATCTACTGTTACATTAGGTCTTGATTCATAGATAATACCTATAACCCCAATTGGTACTGTCATCTTGCTAATAACTAAACCGTTTTCTAAAGTCCATACATCATTACTCTTCCATATAGGATCTCTGGCATCTATAATATTTTCAATACTATCTATTATCCCCCCTATTCTATCCTCCGTTAATCTAAGACGATCTATAAGACTTTCCTTCATACCACTAGCCTTAGCAACTTCAACATCTTTTTTATTTTCTTCTAAGATATATTCTTTATGGGATTTTATACTGGCAATGACTTCTCTTAATGCCTGGTTCTTATCCTTTGAATCTGCAATTGATAGTATTTCTGCCGCCTTTTTTAATCCCTTGCATTTTTCTAATAGCATTGACATTTTGACCACTCCTTTTAAATTTATTTTAAATACAAAAAAACCCTCATCTCTTTTAAAAATAAAAGGGACGAGCGTTTACCCGCGGTACCACCCTGATTAGCCTATATGGCCCTCTCATGTAATCGTAACGGAATTACCACCGTAATGATTTTATCATCATATGCTCCAAAGTGGGTTCAAAAGGTTAGTCTGTAGAGTTTTCACCTATCCCCTACTCTCTTAGAAACATGACCTTTTTACTATTCTTTTTCATAGCATTTAGTATTTGATATTTGAAGATTATTATATACAAAAACAAAATCCCTGTCAAGGAATATTTCTTTGTACCATACTTTTTTAAGAATATTCCCCCAAAGCTAGCCTTGAGGGAATATCACTTAATATTATCTGTAATTTGGTCTTAATATACAGTATATAAATTAAAAGTCTGCTGATTTTGGTGTTCTAGGGAATGGTATAACATCTCTAATATTAGTTATTCCTGTTAAATACATAATAGTTCTTTCAAACCCTAAACCATATCCAGCGTGTCTAGTACTACCGTATTTTCTAAGCTCTAAATACCACCAATACTCTTCTTTTTCTAATCCCATTGCATCCATTTTTTCTTCTAGTATCTCCAGATTATCTTCTCTTTGACTTCCCCCAATAATTTCTCCAATACCAGGAACTAATAAATCCATGGCAGCTACTGTTTTGCCATCTTGGTTTAACTTCATATAAAAGGCTTTAATATCCTTTGGATAATCTGTTACAAATACTGGTTTTTTATAAACCTTTTCTGTCAAATATCTTTCGTGTTCTGTTTGTAAATCACAGCCCCACTCTACAGGATAGTCAAATTTTACTCCTGATTTTTTAAGTAGTTCCACTGCATCTGTATAAGTAATCCTAACAAAATCAGAAGTCACAACATTATTTAAACGGTCTAATAAGCCCTTATCAATAAAACTATTGAAAAACTCCATTTCTTCTGGTGCATTTTCCATAACATAATTTATAATATATTTTAACATTTCCTCTGCCAATTCCATATTATCATTTAAATCAGCAAAGGCTATTTCCGGCTCGATCATCCAAAACTCTGATGCATGTCTGGCAGTATGAGAGTTTTCTGCTCTAAAGGTTGGCCCAAAGGTATAGATGTTTCTAAATGCCATGGCATAGGCTTCACCTTGTAACTGTCCACTAACTGTTAAACTGGTTTCTTTACCAAAGAAGTCCTTTGTAAAATCCACATTTCCTTCCTCATTCAGTGGCGGGTTTTTAGGATCTATTGTTGTAATCCTAAACATTTCACCAGCACCTTCTGCATCACTTCCTGTGATAACTGGTGTGTGGACATATACAAAATCCTTCTCTTGGAAAAATTTATGGATAGCATAGGCAGCCAATGATCGTACCCTGAATACTGCTGAAAAGGCATTGCTCCTAGGTCTTAAATGGGCAATTTCTCTTAAAAATTCGAAGGAATGTCTCTTTTTTTGTAGGGGGTAATCACCACTAGATTGACCTTCTATTTCAATTTTTGTTGCCTTAATTTCAAAGGGTTGTTTTGCATCAGGTGTTAGTTCTAATTTTCCCTCTACTCTAATAGCAGTGCTGATGTATAGCTTTGATACCTCTAAAAAGTTTTCTAAACCTTCCTCAAATACAACTTGCAGGTTTTTAAAAAAGCTACCATCATTTACTTCAATAAATCCAAATGCCTTTGATGCCCTTAATGTTCTAATCCAGCCTTCAATTACTATTCTTTGATCTGCATATTTTTCTGTGTTTCTGTAAATATCTTTAATAAGTACAGATTTCATAGTTTTTCCTCCTCTTAAGTAATGTAAAATAAATAAACCTTCATCCCTCTAAGAAAGGGACGAAGGCTATATCTTCGCGGTACCACCCTGATTGTCATATGTATGACCGGCTCCATATCAGTACACAATTATACTGTCCATCAAATAACGGTATGGCTCCGTCTAAGTCTACTTACCATAGGCTTTCGGTTAGAAACTCAGAGATGTTCTTCCATATAGGCTTCATATCGGTCTTCCACCTTCACCGACTCGCTACAATTACTTCCCATATTTACTCTTCTCTTCATCGTCTTTTTAATACAATATTTTACGTTACAAATATTATAATCATAATAAAAGAAAATGTCAAAGGATTTAAAATATATTCTCTCCAAAACTTAATTATTTACCCTTGTTTTCATATAAAACCATTATTATATGTTTATATTTTATCCTCCTGGGTATAATCTTATCGTAGTTACATAGAATATATAATTATAAACAACAACTTACGAGAGGAGGATTTTATTATGCAAAAATATGTATGTACACCTTGTGGATATATTTATGACCCTGAGGCTGGAGACCCAGATAACGGAGTTGCCCCAGGAACTGCTTTTGAAGATATTCCAGAAGATTGGGTATGCCCTGTATGTGGTGTAGATAAGGATATGTTTGAGCCAGAAGACTAATAGAAAAAAAGCCCTAGAGTAGTTATCTACTCTGGGGCTTCTTCTATTGTAACGGGCAATTGTCTTTCAACAAATAAATCCTTGATACTATCCCATACATCTTTTATACCTTCTCTTTTTAAAGATGATATGGGGATAACTTTATCTTCTTTGCCCATTTGAAGTTTTTGTCGAATAACTTTAATATGTTGTTGATATTTACCTCTAGCTATTTTATCAGATTTTGTAGCAATAACTATACTGCCGTAACCATAATGTTTGATCCAATCATACATGGTTTTGTCATCATTTGTAGGTTCATGTCTAATATCCACTAACAGTACTACTTCTTGTAGGTTTTCCCTACTAGCCAAATAGGTTTCTATAACTTTTCCCCAGGATGCCCTTTCTGATTTAGATACCTTGGCATATCCATACCCTGGTAGATCCACTAAATAAAATTCCTTGTTTATAATGAAAAAGTTGATAGTTCTAGTCTTTCCAGGGGTGGAACTTACCCTAGCAAGATTTTTTCTATTTAATAAAGTATTTAATGTAGAGGATTTGCCCACATTGGACCTGCCTACAAAGGCTATTTCAGGCAGCATTTCCTCTGGATATTGACTAGGTGACATGGCACTGATGACAATATCTGAACTCTTAATCTTCATTATATTCCTCCCTTTTCAATGCATGTTTAAGTACTTCATCCATATGTTCTACAAAAACAAACTCAATTCTACGTTTTACATTTTGAGGAATATCTTCTAAATCCCTTTGGTTTTCTATAGGAAGTAAAATCTTTTTAATTCCTGCTCTATTAGCAGCTAATACCTTTTCTTTAATACCTCCTACAGGCAGAACCCTGCCCCTTAAAGTTATCTCACCTGTCATTGCTACATCCCTATATACAGGAATATTAGTTAGTGCAGAAATAACAGCTGTAGCCATGGTTATACCAGCCGAAGGACCATCCTTTGGTGTGGCACCCTCTGGTATATGAATATGAAGATCTAGATTTTCATGGAATTCTGTATTTATATTAAAATCATCTACCCTAGAACGTATATAACTTACTCCTGCATGGGCAGATTCTTTCATGACATCTCCTAATTGACCTGTAAGCACTAATTTGCCCTTACCCTTCATAGGTGTTACCTCAATAGATAGTGTATCTCCACCAACCATGGTCCATGCCAGCCCCCTGGCAATACCAACTTCATCTTTCTCATTGGCCATTTCATAGCGATAAACAGGTTTGCCTAAATATTTTTCCAAATTCCTAGATGTTATTTGAACAGATTTAATATCCTCTTCTACTATTCTTTTAGCAACTTTACGGCATAAATTAGCTATTTGTCTTTCTAAATTCCTTACACCTGATTCCCTAGTATAGTGATTGATTATGTTTCTTAAAGTATTTTCAGACACTTTCATGTTTTCAGGTTTTAGTCCATGTTCTTTGATTTGTTTAGGTAATAAATATCTGGTGGTAATATTTAATTTCTCTTCTTCTGTATATCCCGCAATACGTATAACTTCCATTCTATCTAATAATGCTCTAGGTATGCTATCTAGACTATTAGCTGTCGTGATAAACATTACCTTTGATAAATTGAAAGGAATCTCCATAAAGTGGTCAACAAAACCATGGTTTTGTTCTGGATCTAATACTTCTAACAATGCTGAAGCTGGATCTCCCCTAAAGTCACTGGCCAGTTTGTCAATTTCATCTAATAAGAATAATGGGTTTTTACTTCCCGCCTGTCTAATAGAGGAAATAATCCTACCAGGAATAGCACCTACATAGGTTCTTCTATGTCCTCTAATTTCCGCCTCATCTCTCATTCCTCCCAAGGACATTCTGACAAATTTACGATCCAATGAACGGGCTATAGACTTGGCAATAGAAGTCTTTCCCACCCCCGGAGGTCCTACTAGACACAATATTGGTCCCTTCATGGATTTGGCCAATTGTCTAATAGCTAGATATTCCAATATTCTTTCCTTGACTTTTTTAAGACCATAGTGGTCCTCATCTAATATACTGGCAGATTTTTTAAGATCAAGCCTGTCTTTCGTTTCTTTGTTCCAAGGAAGATTTAATGTCCAGTCTATGTAGTTCCTGATAACACCTGTTTCCGCAGAAGCTGGTGAAAGTCTTAGTAATCTATCAATTTCCCTTTCAACTTTCTCATGAATGTCTTTAGGAAATTTTAGTTTTTTAAGTTGTTCTTTATATTCTGCTACTTCTTCTACAACGCCTTCATCTTCACCTAGTTCTTTTTGTATGGCTTTTAATTGTTCTCTTAAATAATACTCTTTTTGCACTTTATTGATTTGTTTTTTTACCCTGTTATTGATTTTTTGTTCTATTTCTAAAACTTCTATTTCCTCTAATAGTATCCTATATAATACTTCTAATCTTTCTATAGGATCAAAGGCCTCCAGTACTTCCTGTTTTTGTGATGCTTTAATAAAGATATTAGAAGCTATTGTGTCTGCCAATCTACCCGGCATTTCTATTTCTGATATAGTAATCAATATTTCTGGAGAAATTTTATTACTTACATCTATATATTCCTCAAAGGCATTTATAACACTTCTCATTAATGCATCTGTTTCTTTATTAGTTTTTATTTCATTTTGATAATTTCTTTCTTCTATTTCTACTTCAAAATAAGGGGTTTCTTGTAAAATTTTTATAATTTTCCCCCTAGAAATTCCTTCTACTAGGACTCTAATAGTATCTCCAGGTAATTTGAGCATTTGTTTAATCTTTGCAATAGTTCCTACTTCGTATATGTCCTCTAAGGTGGGAACACTGACCTCTGCTTCCTTCTGTGAGGCTAAAAACACTAATTGATCCTTTACCATAGCCTCTTCCAATGCATTAATGGAGCCTTCCCTACCTACGTCAAAATGTATTACCATATATGGAAAAACCGCCAACCCTCTTAGGGGTATTAAAGGAATTATACGATTTGAGATTAATGTTTCTTTATCATCCATATTCTTCTCTCCTTCTCTTATATTACCGCAATCGACTACTATTATATCTTTTGGTACTATCTTTTTCAATATTTTACCCTGACTTCCATTATTATATCATTATCTCAAATAAAAAATAGTCTAAATGACAGAAAAATAACTTTTTCAGTAACCTTAAATGATAAGACTACTTTTTTTTATTATTACCCAAAGTGGCTACTAAATCTATTTTGTCATGTTCTTCCAAATTTTTTTCACTCAAGGTCCTAGTGTCAAACAATAATGTAATAGCCTGCTTTATACTTTCAACTGGTAGTATTTCTATATCTAAATTTTCCATTTCATTTTTATAATTATACTTAGGAATAATTATTTGCCCACATCCTGTTTCTATGGCTGTTTCTATAATCTGTCCAATATTCTCTACTTCCCTNACTCTACCATCTTTTTTTATCCCACCTACTATTGCCAAATTNTGTTTTATAGGCTGTTTAAAAATAGCAGAATAAATAGCTATACCTATAGCCATATCCATTAATGATGTATCAGAAGGAATGTGGTTAATAAAGTTTACATGAATATCATAGTTTTCAGTATTATCAATAGATGACTCAGTAATATGATCTAATATATTAGACATTCCAAAGGAATCGGTATCCATTGCACAAAAATCTTTTTTTATGTCTTGGTTTTCAACATTATCTGCAACACCAGTGACAATAATCCTCCCCTGTCCTTTTATAGATAATCTAATGGCGGATGCTTCTATTTCTATGATCCTGCCTTCATTAAAATCAGTGTTTATAAGCCCTTTTACCAATCCAATAGCAGCATCACTATCTGTTATCTTAGATGATTCTAAATCTATATCTTCCTCTATTATTTCTTCAATATCCTGTGATATTATTTTCTTCCTACCCTCTGCCAATGCTAGAGTAATAGCTATTTCCATAATAGTCATAGCTTCTTCCCCATTGGACACATTTTCCGCTATCTTTTCTATAGCTAATTTTTCTATCTCTAGACCTTTATTCTTACAATTTGTTTTTATTATAGTTTCTATTTCTTTCTTTTTTAAAGGCCTAAAATATATTTCCTTGCATAATTTCCTTAATGCTAGAGGTAAATCTCCAGGTGATTTCGTAGTAACCCCTACTAGTTGAAAATTAGCTGGTAATCCTATTTGGAAAAAATNATGAAGGTATTGTGGTATATTTTCATTCTTAGGATTATAATGTGGACTTTGCAGATACACTTTTTTATTCTCTATAACTTTTAATAGCCTCTCCATATATGTAGAATGTAAGTTTCCAATATCATCTATAAGTAGTATACCATTATGTGCTTTTGTGACAAGTCCTTGTTTTATTCTAGGGATTTTAACTTCTTTTAATTGATAAATAGGTTCCTTTACTGAGCCTATTAATAGATCTGTAACATTTTTGCTAAAATTAGATAAATTATTGGTATCTATCTTTATTAGTTTTGACTTTTCATTAAAATTATTTATTTTATTTCTTTTGGCCTCCTGTAATACTATTTTCGTAGCTGTTGTCTTTCCTACCCCTGAAGGTCCATAAATAATCACATGTTGTGGACTAGGATTACATATAGCTGATTGTAATGCCTTGAATCCTTCCTGTTGTCCAACTATAAAGTCAAAGGAGAAATTTGGGGATTTTAAACTACTTAAAACATCCTCTCTTAATTTCTTTATATTTTCCTTTTTATTGCCTATCTTTTTTATAGTAAATTTTTTATTATAAGTATATTGTTTAAGGAAATATAAAATACTAACTCCAAATATTATAACA
>JGI24707J26582_10001770_pt1 | contig 16791 bp, 12 predicted proteins | sample BioPla1DNA1_FD_26582 | JGI IMG/M metagenome (IMG submission 26582)
TAAGCAAGGCAACCTGCCCTACACTGTCGTGTAGGCCATATTGACTTATCTTTTCAGTCAACTATTTTACGGTGCAATATTTTTAGTGGACAGTAGTGACTATTTACATAAAATATTTTTCTTATAAAGACCAGGTATTAATAAACACGCATTTAAAAGTGCAACGCGTTATTTTTTTAGTAACTTAGAAAACGTTAAAACAAATCAAAAAAACACTATGAACAAACAACATCTTATCATCATCTTATTGATGATTTCGCATTGCCTATATGCACAACAGACCACAATACATATGGGAACTAGTGAAACAGATTTAATATTAAAGACAGCCCCTAATGGAAGACTTTATCAAGCCTATTTTGGAGAAAAACTAATAAACCCCTCCGATATAACGCACCTATCACATTATATTACTAAACCAGCATCTGATGGCTCAGTAACTCCTAGAGGATGGGAAGTTTATCCTGTATCTGGAGGTGAAGACTTCTTTGAACCTGCATTTGCTATTCAACATAACGATGGCAATATGACTTCTTATCTTTACTTTCAATCATCTAAAACTCAAAAGATAGACAATAACACACAACATATATCCATTGAAATGGCTGATGATAAATATCCTCTTTTCGTTACATTACACTATATTACTTACCACAAAGAAAATGTAATAAAATCATGGACCGAAATAAAACACAAAGAGAAAAAGCCCGTTGAGATTAGTCAATATGCCTCTTCTATGCTCTGTTTTGAAAGCCCCTCTTATTACTTAACAGAATATAGTGGAGATTGGGCTAAAGAGGCACAAGAAAGTACGCAAAAATTACAATTTGGAAAAAAAATAATTGATACTAAATTGGGGTCTCGTGCAGCAATGTATGCCTACCCCTTTTTTCAGTTAGGATTTGAACAAGAAGCGCAAGAAAATCAAGGAAAAGTATTACTAGGAACCATCGGTTGGACAGGCAACTTCCGTTTCACTTTTGATGTAGATAATGTAGGTAATCTAAGAATTATCTCAGGAATTAACCCCCATGCCTCAACATACTCTTTAAATCCTAATGAAGTCTTTAAGACGCCAGAATTTATCTATACACTAAGCTACAACGGAATAGGTAAAGCAAGTAGGAATCTACACAATTGGGCTAGAAACTATCAAATTAAAAATGGTAAAGAAGATCGATTTACACTACTTAATAACTGGGAGGCTACTTATTTTAACTTTGATGAACCTCAACTTAGCCAATTAATGCACGAAGCAAAAGAACTTGGTGTTGATCTCTTTTTACTAGACGATGGATGGTTTGCAAATAAATATCCTAGAGAAAACGACAAAGCAGGACTAGGAGACTGGGAAGTAATGAAAAGTAAATTACCTCATGGCCTTCCTGGTTTAGTAGAAGAAGCTAAAAAAGCAGGGGTCAAATTTGGTATTTGGGTAGAGCCTGAAATGGTTAATCCTAAAAGTGAATTATTTGAAAAGAATCCCGATTGGGCCATTAAGTTACCTAATAGAGAGACTTATTATTATAGAAATCAACTAGTGCTCGATCTAAGTAATCCTAAAGTTCAAGATTATGTTTTTAGCGTTGTTGATAACATTCTAACAGAGAATCCAGACATAGCCTATTTTAAATGGGATTGTAATAGTCCTATAACCAATATTTACTCTCCCTATCTTAAGGAAAAGCAAAGTCACCTATACATAAATCATGTACGAGGGGTGTATAATGTTTTAGACCGTTTAAATGAAAAATACCCCCATCTTCCCATGATGATGTGTTCGGGTGGTGGAGCCCGTTGTGATTACAAAGGACTTGAGTACTTTACTGAATTTTGGTGTAGCGATAATACAGATCCCATTGATAGAATCTTTATTCAATGGAATTTCTCCAAATTCTTTCCTATTAAATCTATGGCAGCTCATGTAACTACATGGAACAAAGAAGCTAGTATTAAATTCAGAACAGATGTAGCCATGATGTGTAAATTTGGATTTGATATTAGTCTTAAAGATCTAACCGAAAATGAACGCACATTTTGCACACAAGCAGTAACTAACTATAACCAGTTTAAAGATGCTATTCTAGAGGGCGATTTTTATCGATTGGTATCTCCTTATGATGGAAATCATGCTTCTGTAATGCATGTCAATGAGAATAAAGACAAGGCAATACTCTTTACTTACGANTTATTTCCTTTATACAGCGAGAAAACATTTCCCATAAAACTGCAAGGTCTAGATTCTCAAAAGAGATATAAAGTAACCGAAATCAATTTAATGCCTAACTCTAACTCCTCTTTATCTGCAAATGGTAAGACTTATTCAGGAGATTATTTAATGAAAGTAGGTATCGAAGGATTTACAGCCTCCAGAATGAATAGTAGAGTAATTAAACTCACTGTTGAATGATAAAGTAACCATTACTAATTAAAGACAATATAAAGAAGCTCAAATAATTTACTTTTTTAAGTAATTTATTTGAGCTTCTTTATAATAGCTATACATATTTCTTAAATTCAAAGGTCTTTCCTTAGTCCTCCATATTTTCTTTAATATCCCCTTCTATTTTAACTGAAGGGATTTGTGTTAGTGTATTTTGAAGAGCTTCTCCTTGCGATTTTCTAATTCTAACACTCATAGAACATCCTATACCATATGCTGTTTGCTCTAACATAGTGGCATCAAAATCTTTTACAATGCGCATCACATCATTCATACTAGGATATTCAAACGAAAAATCAATAACTACATCTATAGTACGCACCACAACTTCTGCTTTATCTAAAGCATTAGCTGCCGCCTCTCGATAAGCCTGAATCAATCCTCCTGTNCCGAGTTTTATACCNCCAAAATAACGAACAACAATAACTAACACATCCGTTAGTTCATTCGAGTTGATTTGNCCTAATATAGGTCTTCCTGCTGTACTCGATGGCTCACCATCATCATAAGCTCTATAGTCCTCACGGTCGGGACCTAACATATAGGCATAACAAACATGACGAGCATTATGATACGCTTTTCTATATTCTTCAATATAAAGCTCTGCTTCTTCCAAATCTTTAACAGGAAAGGCAAAAGCTAGAAACTTACTTCTTTTTTCTGAATATTCACCCTCGGTAGGTGCCACTATTGTCTTATATGTATCATCTATCTGCATAAAAACAAAGATAATAAAATTCTTTTTTAATACGTTTTTATTAAATGGAAAGGCTAACTTTAATAGAAATGTACTTTAACAGCACCCAATCATGAAAAGATGTTCAATTCTAATACTTACTTTATTTCTCTTTTACTTTTCTTTATTAGCTACTAATCACAATCAACCGGTACGAACTAGAGTTGATCATACTTTCATCAAAAAAATCATTACGAATAAAAACAATGCGTTTTCTGGGGGAGATGGGGCTATTTCTATTGACTTAAAAGATGGACGAAGTCTTTTTCTTTGGGGTGATTCTTTTATTGGCAAAACCAAAAACAATAAAAGAGATTCTTCTAATCCTTTAATTGTCGGAAATATACATACCACGCTAGACAATAGTACATCTATTACCTATTTTAAAGGAGACACACAAACACCAAAACCTTTCTTTGAAACAAAACCAATAGCTAACTACCCTACTTTTTTATGGCCTGCCCATGGATTTGTAAACAACAACATACTACACCTTTTTTACCATATTACTATTAAAACAGGAAAAGGAGCATGGGATTTTGAATGGGTAGGAATAGAATATTTTCGAGTTAACCCTGCTAATTTCAATATTTTATCTCAACAAAGAATTACTGCAAACGAAGTAAATAACATCCATTTAGGCTTTGGTTTTCTTGTAGAAGACAATGAAGTTTATCTCTATGGAACTAAAATGAACAATCACTTGGGAGAATTGTATGTTGCAAAAACCTCACTCATTAACGATAACCTCTCTAACTTTCAATTCTTTGATGGGGAGCGTTGGACGCCTAATGCTAAACAAGCTAAACCTATGAAAGGATTAGATATTGGAATCTCTGAACAATTTTCTATCTTTAAGTATCAAAATCAATATATCCTTGTAAGTCAGGAAAGAGGAATAGGTACTGATAAAATTTTCACTTTTACTACCAACCAACCCAATGGAATCTGGAAAAACAAGAAACTTATTTATACGACCCCCGAATCTAGATTAAATAAAGATCTATATACTTACAATGCCATGGCACATCCACAATATATTAATAAGAATCAATTATTAATCAGTTATTGCGTAAACACCCATACCTTTACAAACCTTTATAATGATGTGTCTATTTATCGTCCCCGCTTTTTATGGGTCTCATTAATTGATATTCTTAACTAAGTTGTAAAACAGATAAAATCACACAACATTTAATTAAGAATATCCCATATGAAAAATCACAATCTACTAATAAACAATAAGATACATCTCCATTATATAGCCTATTCAATAAACAGTGACCTAAAAAGCAGAAAAGAACTCAAAAACAACATAAAAACCTTACAACAAACTCTTTAAAACAGTAAAGTGCAACTTTTATGAAAGTTGCACTTTGCTATTTTAATTCAATGAAAACATTCTACTCGTCCAATTTATGAATGACTAAACCAGATCTAAGTTTAGGTTCAAACCAAGTTGATTTTGGAGGCATAATATTTCCAGTATCTGCAATAGTCATCAATTGATCCATAGATACAGGATAAAGCGATATAGCCAAAGCCATTTCACCACTATCCACACGACGCTCTAATTCACCTAAACCTCGTATTCCACCTATAAAATCTATACGTTTATCAGATCGTAAATCTTTTATATTTAAATGTTTAGACAAAATAAAATTGGATACAATATTTGCATCTAATACCCCCAAAGGATCACCTTCATCATAAGTTGTTTCTTTTGCTATCAAACGATACCACTCTTTGTCTATGTAAAGACCAAAATAATGTTTCTGCTCAGGTCTATAGGCTTCATTCCCTATTTTATTTACTATAAAGTCTTCTTCTAACTTTTCTAAAAACTCTTTCTTTGTCAAGCCATTCAAATCTTTAACCACTCTATTATAATCTAAAATAGTTAATTGAGAAGCAGGAAAACAAACAGCCATAAAATAATTGTAGTTTTCATCCCCTCTATGATTTGGATTCTCTTTAGCTTTTTCAGCTCCCACTAAAGCAGCAGCTGCTGATCGATGATGCCCATCGGCTATATATAAATAAGGAATTTCATTAAAAGACTTAGTTATTAAATCAATGTCTTTCGCATTATCAATAATCCAAAAAGTGTGACCGATTTCATCGTCAGATGCCACAAAGTCATATTCTGGAGTTTGATTAGTATATTTTGATACTATACGGTCTAACGCATCATGGTCATGATAAGCAAAGAAAACAGGCTCCATATTTGCATTGTTTATCCTGACATGTTTCATTCTATCCTCTTCCTTATCTCTCCGAGTCAGTTCATGTTTTTTTATAACACCATCCAAGTAATCTTGAACAGAAGCTCCAACAACCAGTCCGTATTGCGTCTTTCCATTCATAGTTTGAGCATAAATATAATAACACTCTTTTGTATCCTGTTGTAACCATCCATTCTCTTGGAATAATTTAAAATTCTCAACAGATTTATCATAAACACGCTCATCATGCTCATCGGTTCCAATAGGAAAATCTATCTCAGCTCGTGTTATTCTATATAATGATTTTTCATTTCCTTCCGCTTCTTTTCGCGCTTCTTCAGAAGTCAAAACATCATAAGGACGACATGCTACTTTTTCTATTAACTCTCTTGGAGGACGTAGCCCTTTAAAAGGTTTTACTTTAGCCATTGTATTTATTTCTTTAATTCATTTCAATAGTTAGTATCTCTATAAGACAAATATACAAACTTTTTTATCACTTATGCTTCTCTAACAGTCAAGAAATCATACTTAACGAGCATCTATAAAAACAAAACAAAAAAGAGAGTCAAACACTATATTAGTAAGACTCTCTTTGATTTTTTTTATAAAAAGGATGTGAATTATCTATTTTAATAAAGCCAATGCATTTTTAATTCTCTTCATAGCTTCTTCAATGTTGTCATCACTTGTGGCATAGCTCATACGAATACATTCAGGAGAACCGAAAGCATCTCCTCCTACACAAGCAACATGGGCATTATTAAGCAAGTAAAAAGCTAAGTCAGTAGCTGTTTCAATGGTTTCACCATTAGCTGACTTACCAAAATAATAGCTACACTTAGGGAATAGATAGAAAGCACCTTGAGGTACACTAACTTCAAACCCAGGAATTTCTTTGGCTAATTTTACAATTAAATCTCTCCGACGAGCAAAAGCCTCTCTCATCTCTTCTACGGGTTTTTGACTCCCTTTATAGGCTTCTTCTGCAGCCTTTTGGCTAATTGAGCTTGGTCCTGAAGTATATTGCCCTTGCAACTTATTACAAGCTGATATTAACCAATCGGGTCCAGCAGCAAAACCCAATCTCCACCCTGTCATTGCATAGGCTTTTGATACTCCATTAATTACTAATGTTCTATCGAACATATCAGGACAAGAAGCTATACTCTCATGCTTTCCACTGTAATTTATATGTTCATAAATTTCATCAGAAATAATAATCACACTAGGGTGTTTTCTTAAAACTTCCGCTAATCCCAGCAACTCCTCTTTAGTATAAACAGAACCTGTAGGATTAGAGGGTGAACATAGAATCAATNCTTTTGTCTTAGGTGTAATAGCTTTTTCTAACTGTTCAGGAGTAATCTTAAAGTCTTGTTCAATTCCTGCAGAAACTATGATAGGTTCACCCGAAGCAAGTTTTACCATTTGCGGATAACTCACCCAATAAGGAGCAGGAATTATCACCTCGTCACCTGGATTGACTAAAGTAAGAATAGCATTACAAACACATTGTTTTGCTCCATTACCACAAGTCACTTGATTAGGAGTATACTTTAATCCATTCTCCTTTTCTAATTTATCAGTTATTGCTTGTCTTAATGAAAGATATCCAGAAACAGGAGTGTAATAAGAAAAATTAGCCTCTATAGCCTTTTTAGCTGCATTTTTTATTTCTTCAGGAGTATTAAAATCGGGTTCTCCAACACTCATATTTATAATGTCAATCCCTTGAGCTTTAAGCTCATTGCTTTTTTGAGACATCGCAAGAGTCTCCGATGGAGACAAACTATTCAAGCGATCAGATAATAAATGGTTCATGTGATTATAATTTTGTCTTGTTTATATTATTTCTTTAGATGCAAGGTGTGTCCCATTCGCTCCTTCTTCGTCTTTAAATAGCGTTCATTGTATGGATTTGGAATAATTTCTATACCCACATTCTCAACTATTTCTAAACCGTATGATTCAAGTCCAATACGTTTGACTGGATTATTGGTCATTAAGCGCATTTTTTTAATACCAACTTCACGAAGTATTTGAGCTCCCACTCCATAATCTCTCTCATCAGGATCAAATCCTAAATGGATATTTGCATCTACAGTATCGTATCCCTCTTCTTGTAACTTATAAGCAGCAATTTTATTCATCAAGCCGATACCTCTACCCTCTTGATTCATGTAAACAACAACACCTTTTCCTTCTTTTTCAATCATGCGAAGGGCTTTATGTAATTGTTCACCACATTCACAACGGCAAGAGCCAAACACATCACCTGTTAAGCAAGAAGAATGAACACGCACCAAAACAGGCTCATCTTCAGCCCATTCACCTTTTATTAAAGCCACATGCTCCATGCCATTAGATACTTGACGAAATGGAATTAAACGAAAGTGACCATACTCTGTTGGCATATCTACCTCAACACCTCTTTCAATGATAGATTCTTTCTGAATACGATAAGCTATTAAATCCTCTATACTGATAATCTTAATACCAAACTCATCAGCCACTTTTTTTAACTGAGGTAAACGAGCCATAGTTCCATCTTCATTTAGAATCTCTATTAAGGCTGCCGCAGGATACAAACCAGCCAAACGAGCTAAATCGATAGAAGCTTCTGTATGACCAGCTCTTCTAAGCACCCCTCTTGTACGTGCTCTTAATGGATTAATATGTCCTGGTCTTCCAAAATCTGCTGGTTTCGTTTTCGGATCAGCTAAAGCGCGAATAGTAGCAGCTCTATCATAAATCGAAACACCTGTAGTACAACCTTCAAGTAAATCTATCGTTTCAGTAAAAGGTGTTTCATGAATCGAAGTATTAGAAGATACTTGCATATCTAACTCTAACTCCTCACAACGCTCTTCAGTTATAGGGGCACATAACACTCCTCTTCCATGAGTTAACATGAAGTTTACTTTTTCGGGTGTAATTTTTTCTGCAGCAATGATAAAGTCACCTTCATTTTCACGGTCTTCATCATCTACAACTATAACAAACTTTCCTTCACGAAAGTCTTCGATGGCTTCCTCTATTGTATTTAGTTTAATATCTTCCATAACTCTTATATTTTATTCTGTTCTATTAGGTTTATTATCTCTTCGTTTACGGCAAGCACCTTTTTTAAATCCTTATTTAAGCGTACCCTAAAAATCCAAATTCTAAAATAGAAAAATAAACCTAAGGGTATAAAAATTCCAATAGCTAAATTAATCTTATGTCGTTTAAATGGAGGTCTTAAAGCCTCAACAAACAATATAGGATATTTATTTAATGCAGCCAATAAGATATGCGATTTTGAATTCGCCAACTGTTCTATTACAAGCTCTAGTTTTTTATTAAAATCTGCAAACTGATTTCCCCAATCATGAGAGGTCCAAACTTGAATGTAATTAGGAGCCTTTAATAACTGTTTAGAAGAAAGTAAAGTAGCCCCTTCATGAGTCAATCGTCTAAGCTCTTCTAACAAAGAAGAATAATTAGGATCGTGTATAATCACCTCTTTACGCATAATATATCGAGTGCTTTTTATTCCTAAAAATCGTTTAATTCCATTTATGTAGGTAGCCCCATCTAATATAACAGAATCATTNTTCGATTTGTAGGTTAAAAAANCACCTATAGGTGCTAAAACACCTGTACTCAACCACATCCCCATCCATAAAATCCATTTCCCATCCCGTGCCATTTTGTAACCAGTACGATCGACTACGTAATAAAAAATAAAAATAAGAACTGAAATAACGACTGGCATACCCAATCCTCCTTTTCTTATGATAGCTCCTAAAGGAGCACCAATAAAGAAGAATATTAAACAAGCTAAAGAGAGGGTTATTTTATTATGCCACTCCGTTTTATGCCTTCTTATATTATAATCATTCTGTGATAAAGTGTAGCTTTTAAAATTCCAATCATTACCCACACTTTGTGCTCGATTATAGGCTGAGTTTAATATTTGTTGCTTTTCTTTTAATGTAGATATATTAAATAAACTATCGGTAGTATGACCAGTAACTCCAAACTCTACTATTTGTAACGAGTCATTTCTTGATAGATTTTTTTCTAGTTCATATACCCCTCCCATTGCGGATGCAAAATGTTCTCGACCAATGCTATCTCCATCAAAAGACAAGGAATCAATAGAGACACGTAGCTCTCTCATATTTTTACTATTGGCTTGAGAACTCATTATACTCTCATCCGCCATGTTAAAGTCAGAATCAAATGCAATTAAAGTATGTTTTTCTTTAAAGGACTCTCTACGATAAGGAACATTTTCGGAACTAGCATTTTGTGCTCTTAAATTAGAGAACAACTCTCCTGAGTACAAGTGAAGAGCTAGATGTTGTTTATCTGCGGTCATCTCCAACTTTCCTGTATCAGCAACTACTATTTGTGCATTATCAAAACCTTCTGAAAAGTCATAAAGCATCACTTGGTACAACAAGCCTGTTTTTCTATCTTTTTCTTTAACGAAGATATTAAAGCCACTCACTTCATCATAGAACACCCCTTCGGGTATATCTAATTCTGGAGATTTCTGCTTCATAGAAATTAAAAGAGTATATAATTTCTTTTGTGAATGCGGTCCTACATTATTTTGGAATACAAAAGACACACCACATAAAAACAGAGTGAAGANAATTAATGGACGCATTATTTCCAGCANTGAAATTCCAGCTGACTTCATGGCTAATAACTCATAGCGTTCCCCAAAATTTCCAAAGGTTATTAATGAAGCTAATAAAATGGCTAAAGGCATCGAGGTGGGAACAAGATGAAGTGCAGAATAAAAGAAAAACTCAGCTAGAACATTCATCTCCAACCCTTTTCCTACCATCTCATCCACAAAGCGCCATAAAAATTGCATCATGAAGATGAACAAGCAAATAAAAAAAGTTGCAATAAAAAGTAGTACAAAACTCTTTATAACAAAACGATCTAACTTTTTTAGCCTCAGCATCTTTTGGTATTATATTATTTCTTCAATTAAGATGCAAAATTAACACAAAAAAAGGAGTGTAGAAACAAATTGATTGAAAGTTAGTTATAATCCAGCAACTTCCCGTAAACAATTGATTTCAACATCCCATAAATCCATCTGATCTTCTACATCTTGCTCATCGGTAAAATCTGTAACTTCTAACACATATTCTTTAGTTAATTCGTTTTGAGTTATTCTAAATTCAAAGTATTCATTTGAAAACTCACTATCTAACCAACGAAAACGTATAAATGAATATAGTCTATATCCTATTATTTCTGCCTCTCTTGTTTCTGATTTATCCCACTTAAAAACTGCTTTTTTATCTTTAATGTCAACTTCATCAGCAAACCAACTCTCTAATCCCGAAGCAGAACTGATAACAGTCCAAAGTATCTCTTTTGATGGAACTCTTAACAGATATTCTAATTGAATTTTCTCTCTATTCATAGTAGTATTTCATTTTTATGTAAAAACATAAAGTCCATACAACGCAATATACTTAGTTTTTTCATATTAACACCTTACTTTTTAACTTCTATTTGATTATACAAAACCACACCTTATTTCAACTTTTATTTCCTCAACACCTCCATCTTATAAATTGATAGATATAGGATTATTTATTATACAATAAGACACAAAGGGTGGTAAATTAATTAAAATCAATTCACAAATCAAAATTCAAAACACACATTTTATTACCTAATGGTACCTAGTATTAGGTAGAAAGAGTCACTTTTTGGCAACTAATAGCGATTGATAAGAACTATACATCCCTCTATTTTTGCATCGGATAGTAAACTAGAACTCAAACAATGAAAAAATACATTATAAAATACTCTTCCTTTATTCTATTTATCTTCTTTACACCACTTTTAGTAGCTAATAATGAAACAAGTACAATATTAAGAGGAAAAGTAATAGATCAATACAATAAAGCATTAGACGCGGCACAAATACACTTACTAAATACATCTGAATCAACATTTAGTAATGAAACTGGAGACTATAAACTAGCTATAAAACCGGGTCAATATACTCTTATGTGTACTCTTATTGGCCACGAAACTTTTGTAGAATCTATAATAATAGAACCCGGAAAAGAAGTGAATAAAAATATTACTCTAAAAGGATTAGAATTAGATGAAGTAATTGTATTAGGAAAAAGTAGATTGCAAAAAATTAACGAATCAGCCTATAATGTTGTAGCTATTGATACGAAAGATTTATACAACTCAACATTAGGCGTTTCAAGTGCCTTAGATCGCATATCGGGAGTCAAAATTAGAGAAGTTGGTGGCTTGGGATCAGAAACACAAGTTAACCTGAATGGATTTACAGGAAAACACATAAAACTTTTTATGGATGGAGTTCCTATGGAAGGTGCAGGTTCTTCTTTTCAAATCAATAACATTCCTATACACTTAACGGAGCGAATAGAGGTTTATAAAGGATTGGTACCTATAGAGTTTGGAGCAGATGCCTTGGGGGGTGCTATTAATATAGTAACAAAAAAAACAAATAGAAGTTATATGGATGCTTCCTACTCATATGGCTCTTTTAATACACATAAAACCAATGTTAGCTTGGGACATACCTTGAAGAATGGATTCACATTTCAAGTGAATGCTTATCAAAACTACTCAGATAACGATTATAAAGTAAAAACTAAGTTACTCGATCTGAAAACAAATACGTACTCTAAAGAAGAGCATTGGTTTAAACGTTTTCATGACAACTATCATAACGAAGCTATAGTCTCAAAAATAGGTATAGTAAACAAACCTTGGGCCACTCAACTTTTATTTGGGGCAACGTATAGTCAAGAAAAAGCAGATATACAAAATGCAAATCTATTACAAATAGTCTATGGGGGCAGAAAAAGAAAAGCCAAAAGCTTTATTCCCTCATTGAGTTATTCCGTTAACAATATAGGATTACAAAATCTGAATCTTTCATTGACGGCTAATTACAATAAAGTTAGAAACAATAACATTGATACTCTAGCTAGACAGTATAATTGGAAAGGAGAATATCGCAACAAGGGGACAAAAGGAGAAGGACAATATAGTTTAGGAGAATACAATAATAGATCGTCGTTTATAACAAGTAATCTAAACTATCAATTGCATCATAAACACTACTTCACACTAAATAATGTTTTTAGTGCATTTTCTAGAAAAGCAACGGATGCCTTGGCTAATCATGAAAACAGTACAGAAGCTACATTTATGAAACGCAAAAATGAAAAAAACATTTTAGGTTTCTCATACCAATTCGAGCCTAACAGAAAATGGAATACTTTATTTTTTATAAAACAATATAATATAAAAATTAAAGGACCCATAAATGTATCAGAGACTACCACAGCTTCCTATCAAGAAAAAGAAAAGAAATACAATACTACAGGATATGGATTTGCTGCAACCTACTTTATAACCCCTTCATTACAACTAAAAAGCTCTTATGAAAAAGCTTACCGCTTACCTTCGGATAGAGAGCTTTTTGGAGATGAGGTATTAGAAACTGGCGAGGCCTCTCTTAAACCGGAAGATAGTAGAAATCTTAACTTCAATCTTCGATATAGCTCCTCATTCTATAAAAGCCACTCCATATATTTAGATGCAGGATTCATTTATCGAGACACTCGTAATTATATACGCAGACAAATAGAACAACGATATGGCGGTGCATACTATACCAATCATGGTAAAGTTCGTAATCTAGGAGTAGATTTAGAAGCAAGATACTTTTACAAACATTTATTTTCGATAGGTGGTAATTTAACTTATCAAAACATACGTAACAGAGAGCGCTTTTCTGCAACTGGACAAAAGCTAATTTATTATAAAGACAGAATGCCTAATGTTCCTTACTTGTTTAGCAATATAGATGCGAATTATAACATTCACAACCTACTGGGACAGGGTAACGTACTTACGCTTGGATACAATATAAGACATATCAATAAATTCTTTAAAGATTGGCAAAGTGAAGGAGGAGATATTACAATCCCTAATCAACTATCCCATGATTTAAACGCAACTTATTCATTTAAAAATGGACGTTATAACATGACCTTTGAGGTTAGAAACCTAACTAACGAAAGACTATACGACAATTATAGTTTACAAAAACCAGGTAGAAGTTTTTCAGTAAAGCTGAGATACTTCTTGCAAAAGTAGAGAAATACTAATCACTCATAATATACATATAATAATAAAATGCATATGATTACTAAAACATTAACACTCAATCGATTTTTCATTTACACAATTATACTGGGAGCACTATTGGGCTTTTCTTCATGCAGTAGCCATGATGATGAAAATAATGGTGAAGAAGGAAATGGATCGGAACAAGTGGATAAGAAACATTTTTTCATATCAGTTACTGGAGAGACCTCTGAATATCTTATGCAAACAGATAATCTAGAAAACAATGATTTAAGCATTAGTGAAAACGTTAAACAGTTAGAATTATCAGGATACACTTGGGTTTTTAATCAAGCCCCCTCTGTAGCTGTTGGACTTATTTACTCAAAAGGTGATCCTGGAATTGGGCTTGGATATCAACTAAACAGTCAAGGAAAACTTACCGAGATAGGACAATTTCAAGTAACTACCCGCTTCACGTCTTATGGTTATTTTGACAACTATTTACTCTCTAGTGTAGGAGGAAAAACACCTGTTGATGAAAAGGGTTCCGCTCTTCTTGATGAAGANGGTAACGAAAGAACGGATGCTGTAAGCTTTAATTTTATAAATATCAATAGTGGTTTAACTATGCAAGAAAAACAGCTAAATACCTTAAACATTACAGGTAATGGAGAGCAAGCCACCCTATCAGGCGTAATAGACATGAAAGATGGAACATTCCTTTCAAGTCTTGTTCTTTCACAGCCTAGAGACCCTGAAGCTACTGGAGGATCAAGTACTGGGGTTGTAACTTATCCAGATAGTGTATGGNTTGCTGCTTTAGATAAAGATTTAAACGTAAAACACATTTATAGAGACGATAGAATTAGTTACTCATCGGGAAGAATGCGNTCACAATACTATTCACAGATGGGAAAAACAACTGATGGAACAGTTTATGTGTTCTCTGGATCGTATGAAGAAACTACCACAAAAGATTGTGGTGCATTACGAATAAAAAAAGGAGCTACTGAATTTGATAAAGACTATTATTTTAATATTCAAGAACTATCTAACGGATATAAATTCAGAAAAGTATGGCCCATTGTAGATAACTATTTCCTACTGGAATTTTATAATGTCTTAGAAATAGAAACAATGAGTCCTGCTACTCAATATGCAATTGTAGATGTAGAAAATAAAACACTGAATTGGGTTGAACAAATACCTAATAAAGATAAAATCATTAATACAGGTATTCCAATGTCCTACAAAGGTAAAATGTATCTCCCAATTACTGAAGAAGGAATGAATCCTACCGTATATATTATTGATCCTAATACAGCTATGGCCAATAAAGGAATCGCCATTCATGGAGCAACATCCATTAATGCCATTGGTTATTTAGACTAACTAAGCATTTAGTTATGATTCAATCAAGAGTTCTTTTATACCATAAGTAATTAAGGAACTCTTGATTGCACTTATAATATACAATAACCATCCTTAATCGACTCTATTTCACTTTAATTCACTCACCCTATATTAATTAGTCCTGTTTGAAATGAAAAAACTAGCCTTAAAAATTCATTTGTGGTTATCTCTTCCTATAGGTTTGATTATAACGATTGTCTGTTTAACCGGATCTATACTAATCTTTGAAGATGAACTATTAGAATTGTTACATCCTGAAAGATTTCATATAGAAAAAACCTCTTTTAATAAGCCCTTAGTACTCAATGAACTGATTCCTCTTGTTAACAAACAGTTGACAAACAACAGTGTGGTATCAGTTAAAATACCCTCTAAATCTAACCGAAGCTATGAAATGGGACTTAAAGAAGGATTTAGAGTCAAAGCTTATGTAAATCCTTATACAGGAGAACTACTGGGTATACAATCTTTCAGAGGACCTTTTTTCACCAAAGTAATGCAACTTCATCGATGGTTACTCGATGACAATAGAAAAACAGGAAAAGCCATCGTTGGGTATTCTACACTACTCCTTGTTTTCATTCTTATTACAGGACTAATACTATGGTTTCCTAAAAGTAAAAAGCAACTCAAACACCGTGTGCAGATTAATAAAAAGTATGGAAAAAAAAGATTATGGATGGACCTGCATATTGTAGGTGGATTTTATCTAGCTATTGGTCTATTAATTCTCTCTCTTACAGGTTTACATTATTCATTTAGTTGGTATAGAACAGGTCTTTATAGTTTATTTGCATCGGAAGCACCTGCTAGAGGAAATCAACAACAGAAACAAATTAGAAGCCACAAAAATCAAAAGAAAAAGAACAAAGGGTATCAAACGGATTCGTTCATAAATGCAAATAATAATAGAAAGTCATCTTATCTATCCTGGGATAAAGCTCTCAATATTATAAAAAAGGAGTACACTAGTTTTGGTTCTATAACTATTCAAGAAGAAAAAATAACAATCTCTCCTGCTTCTTCTTGGGGAAACGTAAGAGCTACAGACCATTATCTATTTAGTTCATCTAATGGAATAATAACAGATAATATTCCTTATAAGGAACAAAGCAGAGCTTCAAAAATAAGTGGCTGGATATACACCCTCCATGTTGGAGCTTGGGGTGGATGGTTTTCAAAAGTAATTACTTGTTTAATTGCTTTAATCAGTGCAACTCTTCCCCTAACTGGATATTATATATTCTTTACTAAACGAAAAAAGTGGAAATAATAAATGATAAGCAGATAAAGAATAGCTAAATAGAACCATCTAAATTAGGGTGTGCCTTAACTATAACATACATCTTATTCATAGAACTCATTAGTAAATATAACGGACAACTCTAATTTTAACAATTCGCTATTTAATATGACTAGGGCATATTGCCTACTTGCCCTAGTCATATTGACCTGATGACTAAGACCTTTAATACTTTTGATTAGATTCTATTTATACTCTGCTATAACCAACTAATAACACACTACTAATCAACAACTTAAAACTATTCCATGTAAACTTAACTCTTCGTGACTTTTTCTTAACAAAAAGCTTGTAAAATCATCCATCAAATTATAATAATCCACCCTCAACTATAAAAAAGGGGATTAGATCTATAGACACTTCATAAAAAACAGATAAAATAATAGAGTAAGAAAAAAAGTATGGCTATTTTAGTAATAAATACATAAACCATGAATAGAACTCACTTTTTTTATACACTACTGGCTTTTCAACTTCTTTTTATTCTTTCGTGTACTTCTGTCGAGCCTCCCAAAGAATT
>JGI24707J26582_10001774_pt1 | contig 16779 bp, 16 predicted proteins | sample BioPla1DNA1_FD_26582 | JGI IMG/M metagenome (IMG submission 26582)
AAAAGCGGAGTTACTGCACTTCATATTTCCAGAATAATTATGCTTTACAAAATAATATATATTGATAATCGATAGATTTCCTGAAACCCTAATGTGCTGAGTTATAAACAGCCTTGTTCATAACATTTTTATTGAATTTTGGAAAATTATGTATTATTTTGACCAAAGTTTAATTTTTAGGCATGAAGCCAATAGCAGATTCAGAACTAATAATCAACCCTGACGGCTCGGCATTTCATCTTCATATCAAGCCGGAACAATTAGCCGGAAAGGTAATTCTGGTAGGAGATCCGGGTAGGGTGGAGACGGTTGCAGGTTTTTTTGATGAGGTGTTGCATAGAGGTGACAACCGTGAATTTGTGTGGAGCACCGGTTCATACAAAGGAGTGCTGTTTACTGTTCTCTCTACGGGAATAGGAACAGACAATATAGATATTGTGTTAAATGAGCTGGATGCCTTGGTAAATGTTGATTTTGCCACACGACTGCCAAAAGAGGATCACAGGTCACTTGAAATAGTGAGGATAGGGACCTCTGGGTCACTTCAGGCTGATATACCATCAGATTCATGGGTGCTAAGCGAGAAGGCCGTCGGTTTCGACGGGCTTTTGAATTTTTATGCAGGTCGTGATGGAATCAGCGACCTTGGATTTGAACAGGCATTTATAAGTCATAGCGGATGGAAGGCCAACCTTACCAAACCCTATGTTGTCAAAGCTGACAGTACTCTGATATCAAGGTTGAAGAGTGACAAGGTATATCCGGGTGCTACTATTTCTGCTCCGGGTTTTTACGGTCCCCAGGGCAGGGTAATTCGTCTGGGTCTGGCGATGCCTGACATAAATGAGAGGATTACTGCTTTCAGGTACGGTGAGCAGAGGATATGCAACTACGAAATGGAGTGCTCGGCCATTTATGGTCTTTCGGCTCTATTGGGACACAAGGCGGTTACTGTATGTGTGATAATAGCAAACAGACTTGCCGGTAATTACAGCAAGGATTACAAGAAGCAGGTTACACTGCTTATAGAATATGTTCTGGATAGCTTAGCTAAATAGCTTAAGACATACCTGGTATGGACAGAAACAAAGTACAGGCATTGATTTGCTTGTTGGATGATCCTAGTGAAGAGGTGTATTCAACCGTCGAGGGCGAGCTGCTCAAAGAGGAGGTTGATATAGTACCCGACCTTGAAAAGGCCTGGGAGAGTACCGGTGACGCTGTATATCAACGTCGTTTGGAAAACCTGATACATACCCTTCAGTTTAAAGACCTCAAAGCCCGCATGCGCAACTGGCTTTCAGTTTCCGAAGATGACCTCCTATACGGTGTTTACCTTGTTGCAAGATATCAGTACCCCGAACTCAGGTACGAGGATATAGACAAGAAAGTCAATGCAATTCGTAAGGATGTATGGCTAGAGCTAAACGACCACCTTACTGCACTTGAAAAGGTTCGCATTATCAACCATATCCTGTTTGATGTCCATGAATTCGGTCGCAATAATACCAATTTCATGGCACCTCAAAACAATTTCATCAGTGACGTCCTTGATTCACGCAAGGGCAATCCGGTGTCATTGTCGGTGCTTTATTCAGTAATAGCACAGCGTTCGGGAGTTCCCGTCTATGGTGTAAATCTTCCCAAAAACTACGTGATGGCATATCTTGATGAAGGGGGAGACCTTGCAACAGTCAACCAGGGAGAAGAGATCTCCGTGCTGTTTTATATTAATGCAATTAATAAGGGAGCTGTTCTCGGTCGCAAGGAAATAGAATACTTCGTTAAGCAGCAAAAGCTGGAGCCGAGTGACTCGTACTATCTGCCCTGTAGCAACAAGGATACTGTACAACGCCTGCTCAACAACCTTGTGTACTCTTACGAAAGCAACAAGCAAAATGAAAAGGCGGAGGAGATTAAAGAGCTGTTGTCTCTCTTTGGTGATATCTCCTCCTGATTCTGTTATCTGATTCTTACATCTATTGCGGTATCATCCTTCAGCAACTCAACGAGTTTGTTGGTATCTGTATTGCCATAGTGATAGGGATACAATACTTTGGGTCGGAACATACGTGCTGCATTTGCAGTCATCTCCGGAGTCATGGTGTAGGGCAGATTCATTGGAAGGAAGGCCACATCTATGTTTTTAAGATTCTTCATCTCGGGTATGTCCTCTGTATCGCCTGCAACATACACCTTTAAGTTCTTAACAGTAAGCACATAGCCGTTGCCAATACCTTTGGGATGGTAGAACTTACCGTCGGGACGCTTGTGCACGATGTTGTATGCAGGTACAGCTTCAATCTGGATGCCATTCCATGATGTGTTCTCACCATTAGCTATAACTTGTCCTTCCTTTACTGTTTCGTAGCACACCGAGGTCAGAATGAAATCAGTACCTTCCTTCCTGATTGTTTCGATTGCCTTTGGGTCAAGGTGGTCGGCATGTTCGTGGGTTATAAGTATAAGGTCAGCCTTTGGAAGGGTTGTGTAGTCGGTCAGGGTACTGAATGGGTCAATATGAATAACTTTGCCCTTATATTGCAGCATCAGAGATCCGTGACCTATATGCCATATCTCCAACTCCTCCTCACCAGTTTGAAATACTGATTTTTGAATCTGTGACATTCCAAGGGTAGTGATTAAAATGCTAAGAAATAGTGTACTAACAATCCTTTTCATGGTGTTCCTTTTTTGGTTAATTCAAGGGTAAAGGTACAACAAATACGAGATTCCGGTCAATAGGCTCCGGTAAAGAAAAAGAGGCTGTCCCGGTGGGGACAACCTCTTTTTCTTTAAAAGTCTCATCAACCTAATTCAGATATAATGAATAAACATTACCCTAATCAGGATGACTCGCAATATTATCAGATGCTTGCGATCTTGTCGGCTTTGTACTTACCGGCAGCAAGCTTTTCCTTAATCTCAGCAAATGCTTTGATAGTGTAATCCACGTCTTCGAGAGTGTGAACTGCTGTCGGGATAATACGAAGCATGATAACACCCTTTGGAACAACGGGATAAACAACAATAGAGCAGAAGATGCTGTAGTTTTCCCTCAGGTCCATAGTAAGTTCGGTAGCCTCTGGAATAGTACCGTTGAGGTACACCGGAGTAACCGGACTTTGAGTGTGGCCAAGGTCGAAGCCTTGTTCGCGCAGACCCTTTTGCAGGTTGTGTACTACATTCCACAGGTTTTCACGCAGTTCAGGTTGTGTGCGAACCAGTTCCAGACGCTTCAGAGCACCGATAACCAATGGCATTGGCAGTGACTTGGCAAAGATCTGTGAGCGCATATTATAGCGCAGGTAGCTGATTACATCTTCACGACCGGCAACGAAAGCTCCTATGCTAGCCATTGATTTGGCGAAGGTTCCGAAGATAAGGTCTATCTGATCAGCAACGCCGAAGTGTTCTGCAGTACCGGCACCGGTCTTACCCATGGTACCAAAACCGTGAGCATCGTCAACCAGAATGCGGAAGTTAAATTCCTTCTTGAGGGCTACGATTTCATCAAGCTTACCAAGGTCACCGGCCATACCGAATACACCTTCAGTGATTACGAGTACTCCACCACCTTGTTTTTCTGCTAGTTCTGTTGCCCTTTGTAGCTGTTTGTGTAGGTTCTCAATGTTATTGTGTGGGAAAACGAAGCGTTTACCCATATGCAACCTCAGACCGTCGATGATACAAGCATGCGACTCAGAGTCGTATACGATGACATCATTTCGATTTACCAGAGTGTCGATAATTGAAATCATACCCTGATAACCGAAGTTGAGAAGATAAGCATCTTCCTTTCCGACAAAATCAGCGAGCTGAGCTTCCAGTTCCTCGTGCTTGCTGGTATGTCCTGACATCATCCTGGCACCCATAGGATAGCCCAGTCCGTATTCCTTTGCAGCATCAGCATCAGCCTTGCGCACTTCAGGATGGTTGGCCAATCCAAGGTAGTTGTTCAAACTCCAGGTAAGAACTTCCTTACCGCGGAACTTCATTCTAGGATGAATTTCCCCTTCAAGTTTGGGGAACATGAAATAACCATGGGCTTCTTTACCATATTGGCCCAAAGGGCCCATACTTGTGTGTATCTTATCAAAAATATCCACGTTAATAAGGTTTTAATTATTTCTAAGGCAAAGGTAAGTTTTTTTATATATTCACCTTAGTCGCCAAGGGTTTTTTATTTTTTTCGGTATTTGCCTGCATATGCCTTAAAAGATGGTCTGAATTTTGCTTATCCTTGTAGTGCTATGACCCGCTATGGTCATAGTGCTATAAATTAAAGAAATCATTTATTGGGGAATTACGTGGAATTATCTATTTTTGCAGGATGTTTCCAGGTATGGCTCCTGTTGAAAAACTACAGAAAATAACTATGAATAAAAGTCAGCTTGTAAGGGGAGTACTCTTTTTTACCTTGCTAATCCTGAGCACTTCATGCAGTAATTATCAAAAGCTTTTAAAGAGCAATGATACCGATTTGAAGTTTGAGAAGGCAATGGAATACTATAACAATGGGGATTATAAAAGGGCTGCAACTCTTTTCAATGATGTGATGAGGAGCTACCGGGCTACTGAGAGGGGTGAGTTATCTCACTATATCTATGCAGATTGCCTTCTCAAGGCCAGGGAATATATGCTTGCTGGTCATTATTTTACAGTCTTTGTTCAAAGCTATCCCAGCAGTGCATATGCAGAAGAGGCTCAGTTTAATGCAGCATACTGTAGTTACATGCTTTCACCTACAGCCCGTCTGGATCAGACTGAGACAAATAAAGCACTTGAAGGTTTTCAGCTGTTTATCAATCTTTATCCCACAAGCAAAAGGGTTAAGGAAGCGACAGCTTTTATGGATGAGTTGCGTGACAAACTGGCATACAAGGCTTATCTAAATGCAAAGATGTATTATGATTTGGGATCATATCTGGGTAACAATTATCTGTCAGCAGTAATTACAGCCCGTAACACTCTTGATGATTTTCCCGATACAAAATACAGGGAAGAGCTTTATTTCCTGATCCTTGATGCCAAGTACAAAGAGGCTGTCAACAGTGTTGAGGCCAAGAAGGATGAGCGTCTAAGGGATACTCTTGATGAATATTATTCTTTTATAAACGAATACCCTGAAAGTGCGTATCTTAGCAATGCCAACAAAATCTTTCAGGACATAAACAAATTGCTTAAATCAACAACAAGTAGTAATCAATAGTCTTAATTATAGTTTGCAGATATGGATTTTAAAAAGTCAAAAGCTCCGGTAAACACCATTACCTACGACACCCGCAAGCTAAGCGAGCAAACAGGCAATATCTATGAGACAATCAATATTATTGCCAGACGTGCTAACCAGATCGGGGTTGATATGAAGGAAGAGCTTAACCGTAAGCTCCAGGAGTTTGCCTCCTATACCGACAACCTCGAAGAGGTGTTTGAAAACAGGGAGCAAATAGAAATATCACGCTTTTATGAGAGATTGCCCAAGCCTTCTGCTATAGGTGTTGAGGAATTTCTCGAAGGTAAGATTTATTACCGCAAACCCGGTAAGGGCGAAAAGGCAGAATCAGCCGAATAAGTCCCCTTATCACTTCTATACCTGAAGATGCTAAAAGGGAAGAAAATAGTACTTGGAGTGACCGGAAGCATTGCAGCCTACAAGGCTGCATTACTGCTCCGGCTTCTTGTTAAGGAGGGTGCAGAGGTACAGGTTATCATTACCCCTGCAGGCAAGGAGTTTATTACGCCGGTTACCCTTTCGGCCTTATCAGGTAAACCAGTACTATCCGAATTTTTCGGAGCCAACGACGGGACCTGGCACAGCCATGTGGATTTTGGAATCTGGGCTGACGCCATGCTGATTGCACCGGCCACGGCCTCGACACTCGCCAAGATGGTCAATGGTCTGGCCGATAATCTTTTGGTGGCTACCTATCTTTCTGCACGTTGTAAGGTATTTATAGCCCCTGCGATGGACCTTGACATGTTCAGCCACCCTTCGACGGTCAACAATATTGAAAAGCTTAAAACATATGGTTGTGAGGTTATCGAACCGGGGGTTGGTGAACTTGCAAGTGGATTGTTGGGTAAAGGTAGGATGGAGGAACCTGAGGCTATCGTCGAAAGGCTTAAGTCATACTTTGCCGCTAAGGAAAGTTCCGGCATACTGTCGGGCAAACGCTTCCTTGTGAGCGCAGGACCAACTTATGAAGCAATAGACCCTGTGAGGTTTGTTGGAAACTACTCCTCTGGTAAGATGGGTTTTGCAATAGCTGAGGAGCTGGCATCGCGTGGTGCTCTGGTTGACCTTGTCTGTGGCCCGGTAAGTCTGAAGACAAAGAATCCCAATATCAATCGTATAGATGTTCACTCAGCTCTTGAGATGCATAGGGAATGCCTTGCGCATTTTCAAGGGGCAGATGGTGCTGTTATGTCGGCTGCAGTAAGTGACTATCGTCCCGCAAAAGCTGAGGAACAAAAGATAAAAAGGTCGGGAGATGAGTTGGTGCTCAAGCTGGTACCAAACCCAGATATAGCTGCAGACCTGGGCCGTATCAAAAAGCCGGGACAGATACTTGCAGGTTTTGCACTTGAGACAAACGACGAAGAGGCCAATGCCCGCAAAAAGCTCGATAGTAAGAACCTTGATTTTATTGTGCTTAATTCTCTTGCAGAACAAGGTGCGGGCTTTATGGTCGATACCAACAGAATTACAATTATAGGAAGGGATCAGGTAATCGACGACCTACCTCTCAAGTCCAAGGTGGAACTAGCTGCAGATATAGTCAACTATATTGAGCGCCTGCTTATACACCCGCAGGGCGTCATTGTCTGATAAACAACAAGCACCATGAAGACCAGGAGCATAATATACAGGACTGCATTACTGCTTTTACTTGCAATATCGGGCTTCTGCAACAAAGTCGGAGCTCAGGAGTTGAGATGTATGGTGCAGGTAGTGGCTCCGGGCGTTCAGGGTACCAACCGCGGAGTCTTCGAAACTCTCCAGACTGCTATAATGGAGTTTATGAATGGACAAAGGTGGACTGAACATCAATATGCTCCAGCTGAACGCATAGACTGCTCCATCCTGATTAATATAAGGGAAATGATTGGTTCCGACGAGTTCAAGGGCACCATACAGGTGCAATCACGCCGTCCCATATACAATACATCTTTCAATTCACCGGTACTCAACTATCTCGACCAGAGTCTTCACTTCCGTTATGTGGAGTTTGAACCCCTGGTATTTAACCCCACTAATCTGGAGTCCAATCTTGTAGCCATACTGGCCTACTATGCCTATGTAATTATTGGCTACGACTACGATACCTTCAGTCCTATGGGAGGCACACCTTACTTCAGGGAAGCTGAAAAGATTGTAAGTACTGCTCAGAGCTTCCGCGAAGCCGGTTGGAAGTCCTTCGAGAGTCCGCGCAACAGGTACTGGCTTATAGAAAACCTGCTCAATGAATATCATACACCGCTACGCAACTGCTATTATCAGTATCACAGACGTGGACTGGACAGAATGTCTGAAAAGCCAGAGGAGGGAAGATCAAACATACTTTCGGCTATAGAACAACTGCCCAGGGTTACACGCCAAAGGCCCAATTCTTTTGCGATGGTGCTCTTTGCTACTGCAAAGAGCGACGAACTGGTCAGCATCTTTTCAGGTGGGCAGATGATGGAAAAGAGCAGGGCAGTTGAGATTCTTACAGAGATCGATCCATCTAATTCAGACAAATATCAAAAGATTAAGGAGGAAGGCAACAGGTTCTGATTCCCCCTTGGTTTGAATTTTTTCTTAGATTTGCCTGTAAAGAGAAATACCTATGCTATTCCATCTTTCGATAAGCAACTATGCTCTGATTGATTCAGCAGAGATTGAATTTGACAGAGGTTTCACCGTTATAACCGGCGAAACCGGAGCTGGAAAATCGATTATGCTCGGAGCTCTGGCTTTGATACTTGGACAGCGTGCCGATACTTCAGTTATCAGGGACAAGGAGAGGAAGTGCGTTGTTGAGGCAGGCTTCGATATAGCAGATTATGGATTGGAAGAGCTCTTCAAAACAGAAGACGTAGATTTTGACACTAAAACCTATATAAGAAGGGAAATCCTTCCTGAGGGTAAGTCAAGGGCTTTTGTAAACGATACCCCCGTTACCCTGCAGTTTCTCAAGAATCTTTGCGAGCGACTAATAGATATTCACTCCCAGCACCAGAACCTACTGCTTGGGGACTTTAAGTTCCAGCTTGCAGTTGTTGACAATGTTGCAGCAAATGAAGCCGAACGAGCTGCATATCGTCAGGAGTATCACAACTACAGACACCTTCAAAAGGAGAGGGACAAGCTGATAGAACTTAACGAGAAACAAAGTTCTGACCGCGATTACTGGGATTTCCAGGTGCAACAGCTGAGTGAGGCCCGTCTGGTTGATGGTGAGCAGGAAGAGCTTGAGAAGGAACTGGAACAACTGATCCACATAGAAGAGATCAGAAGTGCACTGACCCTGGCTGATGGACTGCTCAGTTCGGGTGAATCTCCTGTAAATGACAGACTCTACATGGTTCAGACCGAGATTGAGAAGATAGAGTCATGGCTGACGGGGGGGAGGGAACTTGCAGAAAGGCTCAGATCAGTATTAATAGAATTAAGGGATATCACTTCCGGGCTTAGCAGGATTGCTGCTGACCTTGAATTTGACCCGCAAAGGTTAAGCTTTGTTCGTGACAGACTGGATCTGATCTATTCCCTTCAGCAAAAGCACAAGGTTGGCAGTGTTGGCGAACTTATTGCCATCCTCAATGAACTGCAGGACAAGCTGAATGCCCTCGATGCATTTGACGAGGAGATTGAAAAACTGGATTATAAAATTGCCGAAAGCAAGTCAAGGCTTGATAAAGCAGCTGACGTACTTGCGCAGAGCCGTCGTGGGGTGTTTGAAACACTTGAAAAGCATATAGTGTCAAATCTGGCGGAGCTTGGAATGCCGAATGCACGATTCTTGGTAGATTGCCGTGAAGCGGACGATTACCGCGAGGATGGCAGGGATGTGATACAGTTTTTGTTTTCGGCAAACAAAAACGGTGAACTATGTGAAATTCCCAAGGTGGCTTCGGGAGGTGAAATGTCAAGGCTGATGCTTTGCATAAAGGCCCTGTTGTCAACAGCCAAAGGACTGGCTACTATAATTTTCGATGAAATAGATACTGGTGTGTCGGGCGAGATAGCCGACCGTATGGGCCGTATAATGAAAGAAATGGGCCGTAACATACAGGTTATCAGTATAACACACCTACCTCAGATAGCCGCTAAAGGCATCTCCCACTTAAAGGTTAGCAAGCGCGATACCGACAAACTTACGGTCTCAGAAATTAAAAAACTTAACAGCGAAGAAAGAGTACTTGAAATTGCCGGAATGCTCAGTGGATCAGAGCTTTCAGAGGCGGCTCTTATCAATGCGAGAGACCTCATGAGCTAATTCTTAACAAGACTGATTAAACACTATTGCCTTTTTACTCTTTATATCTGGAGTAATAAGTCTTATATTTGTTGCCTCAAAATTAAACTGAAAAAAATGGGATGTAATCTATTAAAAGGTAAGAGGGGTATAATTTTCGGTGCCCTGAATGACATGTCAATAGCATGGAAGGTAGCAGAACTTGCACACGAAGAAGGTGCAATATTTACACTTTCCAACACCCACATTGCTTGCAGAATGGGTGATGTAGTCGAATTGGCAAAGAAGACCGGTTCTGAACTAATCCCAGCCGATGCCACCAATGTAGAGGATCTTGAGAATGTATTCAAGACTTCAATGGAAGTTCTCGGTGGTAAGATCGACTTTGTTCTGCACTCAATAGGTATGTCACTCAACGTACGTAAGAAACGTGCGTACAACGACCTTGACTACAACTTCCTGTCAAAGACACTTGACATTTCAGCCATCTCTTTTCATAAGATGATTCAGACAGCCTACAAGTTGGATGCAATTAACGAGTGGGGTTCTATCGTAGCCCTATCATACGTTGCAGCTCAGCGTACGCTTTATGGCTATAATGATATGGCAGATGCCAAGGCNCTGCTTGAATCAATAGCACGTAGCTTTGGATACATCTATGGACGTGAGAAGAAGGTTAGAATTAATACAATAAGCCAGTCACCAACCATCACAACGGCTGGTAGCGGGGTTAAGGGAATCAACAGCCTTATTGACTTCTCTGACCGTATGTCGCCGCTAGGCAATGCTGATGCCCTTGACTGCGCTAAGTACTGCGTCACTATGTTCTCTGACTACACGAGGAAGGTTACCATGCAAAACCTCTTCAACGACGGTGGATTCTCAAGCATGGGTATGAGTCTCAGGGCTATGGATCAATACAACAAAAGCTTTGATCCAGAGGAACTTGCAGAAGAAGGTTCAGAGATTTGATACATGCGTATTAATACTGAATTTTGACACTAATCAAGACTTTATTCCTGCTAAACAGCTAGGGTAATTTCGTGTAATTAGGGTTAAAGTATTGAAATACAATAATAAAAAAAGCCGCCTATTTTGGGCGGCTTTTTTTATTGACCCATGTCTCAAATTTTCATATTGTTACAAAAGGGCTTAAATTTGCGTTGTATTTATTACAAATCAATGGTTTTTTGCTTTTGATTTGTCTTTCTGAAAAACCGACCGCATGGATAAGTATCAAATCAATCATTTGGATGAACTGGAAGCAGAGTCAATATTCGTGATTCGCGAGGTGGCTGCTCAGTTTGAGAATCCCCTTATGCTCTTCTCAGGAGGCAAGGATTCGATAGTGATGTTTCACCTGGCAATAAAGGCTTTTTATCCGGCAAAGCTGCCTTTCTCCTTGCTTCATATTGATACGGGCCACAATTTCCCAGAAACGCTGGAATATAGAGACTGGTTGATGGAGAAGTACGGTGCCACCTGTCTTGTGCGCTATGTGCAGGATTCCATTGACAAGGGGCGTGTGGTTGAGGAGACCGGTTTCAGTGCAAGCCGCAACAAGCTGCAGACAGTAACCCTGCTCGATGCTCTTGAGGAACTCAAATGCGATGCTGCCATGGGTGGCGGACGTCGTGATGAGGAAAAGGCAAGGGCCAAGGAGCGCTTCTTCTCTCACAGAGATGAGTTTGGTCAATGGGACCCAAAGAATCAGCGTCCTGAACTATGGAATCTGTTTAATGGCCGCAAGAATATTGGTGAGCACTTCAGGGTCTTCCCAATAAGCAACTGGACCGAAATGGACGTTTGGCAATATATCTATCGTGAAGGAATTCAACTTCCTTCACTCTACTTCACTCACAAGAGGGAGGTCTTTGAACGTGATGGTGTAATTATGGCTACTGCTCCCTTTATGAAACTTAGGGATACAGAGGTAGCTCGTGAGATGAATGTTAGGTGCCGTACCATAGGTGATATTACATGTACCGGACTGACTCTCTCGACCGCCAACACTCTTGAGGACATTATACAGGAGGTTGCCGCATCAAGGGTAACTGAACGTGGAGGGCGAGCTGACGACAAGCGTTCGGATGCAGCCATGGAGGACCGTAAGAGGGAGGGTTATTTCTAATTTATTCAATCGACTGTTATGAGCGGAAAAGATACCGGTTATTTAAATATGGAGCTGCTGCGCTTTACTACGGCAGGCAGTGTTGACGACGGCAAAAGTACTCTTATCGGCCGACTCCTGTACGACTCAAAGGCAATCTTTGAGGACCAGCTTGAAGCTATTGAAAGAGCCAGTAAGAAGGCAGGGGGCGAACAAGTAAACCTGGCCCTATTGACAGACGGACTTAGGGCAGAAAGGGAACAAGGTATTACTATTGACGTTGCTTATAGATATTTTGCCACTCCCAAAAGGAAGTTTATTATTGCCGATACCCCAGGACATATACAGTACACCCGTAATATGGTGACCGGGGCCAGTACTGCAAATGCAGCAATAATCCTTATAGATGCCCGCCAGGGTGTACTGGAGCAAACCCGACGTCATGCCTATATAGCCTCTCTGCTTCAGATACCCCACCTTATTATCTGTGTTAACAAGATGGACCTTGTCGATTACAGGGAGGAGGTCTTCTCCGATATTAAGAAGGATTTTGAAACTATAGCTTCAAAACTTACTGTAAGGGACGTGCGCTTTGTACCCATCAGTGCGCTTGAGGGTGACAATGTTGTGACTCGCAGTACCAACATGGAATGGTACGACGGTCCGACCCTTCTTTATATTCTTGAGAATATCCATATCGGTAGTGATATCAACAAGGAGGACTTCCGTTTTCCTGTGCAGTTTGTTATCCGTCCTCAGTCAAAGGAATGGCCAGACTATCGTGGATATGCAGGACGCATAGCCAGCGGAGTAATCTCAGTAGGTGACAGGATTACCGTACTGCCCTCAGGATTCTCATCCAGGGTTCAGGGTATTAACCTTGAAGCGGCAAATCTCGACAAAGCTTTTGCTCCGCAATCAGTAGCCATCACCCTCGAGGACGACATAGATATCAGCCGCGGTGATATGATTATAAAGGAGTCAAATGGCACAGCCCCGCGTGTGGAGCAGGATCTTGATATGATGATCTGTTGGTTTAACGAGCGCCCACTTGTTCCCGGCGGTAAATATGCACTCAAGCACACAAGTGCCGATGTTCGTTGCATGATAAGGGAAGTAAAGTACAAGATGGATATCAGCAACCTTGAGAAGAACCAGGATGACCTGACGATAAAAATGAACGATATAGCCCGTATTTCAATACGCACTACAAAACCTTTGTTTGTTGATTCTTACAAGACCAACCGTATCACAGGAAGTGTAATAATGATTGACGAAGGTACTAATGAAACCGTAGCTGCGGGAATGATTATTTAAAACCTAAGCCTTTTATTTGTTAACCCCCAGATCCGAAGCCGGGCAGGTGTATTTCACCTCCCGGTTTTTTAGGACATCCCCGGAAGCAACTCGATAAGCGGAGTAAGGATATTCTGCGTTTGTCTTAGCTCCTGTGGTGGTGCTGCAACCTTAATAGCTAGCGGAATAATGCCTACCTCGACCTGTTTGCCTAGCATTACCGGTTCACCATCCACGTGTCCCTGCAAGTCTTCATGGTACTCAATGCTTACATGAGGAGCCTTGATAATAGAGTCGTATTTATTCTGGTCAATGCTCATATCTATCATGCTGAAGAGCAGTGCAGGAGCAGTGTATTTGGGAAACTCCCTGATAAGGCAGATATCTATCAGGCCGTCGTCAACCTTGGCCTGAGGTGCAATATGGATATTATTGCCATACTGGGTTGAGTTTGCAAAACTTATAAGGAAGGCCTCCAGTTCCTTGCTATGCCCGTCGATTGTCATCTTATAACGGCAGGCTTTGTACTTGGAAAACTCTCTTGTGATAAGCTGCATATAGGCAAGGGGACCACGGTTACGCCTTGTAGCAAACTTGTGGCTGATATGCGCATCAAAGCCTATACCTGCCATATTGAGCGCATAGTATCCGTTCATTGAGATTACATCAATGGGAGTAATCACAGGGTTGTTCAATGCCTTTACAGCATTTGCTATACGAAATGGAATCTCCATATGACGGGCCAATCCGTTGCCTGAACCAGTCGGAATGATACCCAATGCAGTTTCGCTACCTATCAGGCCGCGACCTGTCTCATTCACGGTCCCGTCTCCACCTACGGCAACCACTATATCGTATTTACCGGCTGCTTCAGTACTAATCTCAAAGGCGTGTCCCTTATGCTGTGTGTAAGCTATTTCGTATTGCCCTGTCTTGCGGTCAATGCCGGCATCTATGTACTCCTCAATACTCTTTTGCCTGCCAATACCCGATACCGGGTTGATTATAAACAATATCCTCTTCATATCAAATTAAAACCTCCAGCCTAGAGTAACTGCAACAATGTGATCCTTGTTTTTCATCTTTGCCATTTTCTGGTACTCATCGGCAACAAAACCTGAGTAATACAGTGAGTAGTCATAGTCTTGATCGCGCAGCATATATCCTAAGTCTATATACATATTGTTCATACGGTAGCCAACACCAAAGGAGTAGGTCATGAGCTCAGTTTTATTTTGGAGATACGAACTATATGGGTTCTGGGTCCAGGAAAAACCACCCCTTAGAGAGATTACCTCTGCTGGTCTGAACTCTGCACCAAGCCTCACACTGTGTGACGGCTTGAAAAATTTCTTTAGATCATTGTTCAGGTCGTTGTAATAGCTGGTATTATCTGCCGAGGATGTGGACCTGTCTTTGAAACGCATTGCATCATAGTCGGTAAACTCATAGTCAACGCTTACCAGCCCCTTATTTGATATTACAAAGGCTGCACTCGCATTAGCCTTGTAAGGAGTTCTGAAATTATAAGAGTATTCCTGTATGTCACTCCTGAAACTCCCTTCTTCTGTAAAACCACTCTGAGGGGTAACCTTGTAGTAAGCCTCTTCATCAACAGAATACAATGTTGGAGAGTGGAATGAAAATCCTAGACGAACCGGAGCAACTGGTTTATAGATAACACCCACCTTGAGGTTGACGCCAACTGATGAACTTGTCAGATGATCGTTGAGTTCGTAATTGAATAGGTAGTTCCAGTTGTTATTTGCAGTATTGACCACTTCAACATGGCTGATAGTCCTTTTGTAGTTTTCTACTGCGATACCTATCAGACCACCGATGTAAACCTTGTTGCTGAAGTTTAAACCACCTGCAATATGAAACTCACCAGCACTTCCGCTCTCAGTGATCAGTCTCTTCTGATTTAGCCCCTCAGGAAGACCCCAGATGGGCTGACCGTTTTCGTCGAGTTCTTCGAAAGCATGGTAGTATCCGGTTGACAAACCGTGGTCGTCATAGACATCTTCATTCAGCGGATCTATCAGGTATGAATCGTACATCACCCTAATGCGTGGAAAACTATACATCTCATTTGGACTCAGACCGTCTGCCTGATATACTATCTCATCAAGCAGAGAAGAAGGTACTTTATAAGCCTGTATAAAGGACCTGCGGTTGAAGTCTGCAGTTCGCTGATACCCAATCGAGAAGTGGCTGCTTACCAGTCCACTGGTCACTTCCCTCATAGGCCTGTAAGTTCCTACAAAACCAATCTGTTGTAAGGGAAAACTTATCTTGTCATCATCTGCTGAATACCCGTAATAGTTACTGTTTGTATTATTGATTGTCAAAGAGGGGGTGAAGGTAAATTCACTGGAGCGGTAAACAGCTACACCGGCCGGGTTGATACCGATACTGGTATAGTCGCCTCCTAGGGCGCCTACTGCATTGCTTAGAGAAAGACTTCGTGCAGTACCTATAGGCCTGTTTAGCGAAAGGCGAAGGGCGTCATCAGGTGCCTGTGCCATCGTCAACCCTGCTGCCGAGAATATGCTTAGTGTGAGAATCAACTTCTTCATGATCATTTCAATTAATGAGTGTCACATCTGGCTCCGGTGTTCTGCGACACCGGAGACTTATTGTTATAACTGCTCTATCTGCTATTGGAGGACCTGATTATCTTCTGCCGCCGCTACGTGTAGCTCCACCTGAAGAACTGCCACCTGAAGAACTACCACCTGATCTGCTGCCACTATATGATGATGAACTACGACTAGGTGTTGAGTAGCTGCTTCCTGATGAGCTGCCTGAAGAACTGCTTCTTGATGGTGCAGAATAGCTGCTACCTGAAGAACTGCTTCCAGATGAGCTTCTAGATGGAGCTGAGGTTGAAGAACCACGTTGATACACTGCAGTACTACCGCTCTTTGGTGTAGCAGATGGTTGTGTTGCAGTTCTTGGCGTACCGATAGTTGTACTGCTTTGCTGTACACTCCTTGTTGAACCTTCAGTACCTGACTGAACAGTTCCGGTAGTTTGTGCAGGACGAGGTGCATTGCTTACCCTTGTATAGGAAGCTCTGTTGTAAACCGGACGGCTTGTATTATCCCCTTGTGAATAGGTCGGAGTTGTATAACTTCTCCTGGTTGGAGTGGCCTGTCCACTTTCTGACCCTGTTGTCTGTCCGCTCTTGACAGTGCTTTGTCCACCTCTTGAAGCAGCTTCTTCGCTGGCTCTGCGTGCTCCGGCATCAGTAACAGTGCTTCCGCTTCTTAGGCTACCGTCTGCTTCAGACCTGAGGCTTCTGGGTTCATCGTTTCTCAATGACCTTGGTGTGGTTGATCTTATGTCACCCTGAGTTCTTGTTTCACCACGAAGACCTCTTTCATCAGTTGTACTCGGCCTAGTAGCAATGTTGCTGTCCTTACGGGGACCGGATACATAATTGCCGGGTCTAAAGTAATAGTTTGGTTTGTAATAAAGTTTGCTGTAGTAATACCATGGGTCATAAAAGTCGTACCTTGAATAGAAGCCGTTATAGTATCCATGCAAACCAAAGCTCCATCTTGAAAATGGTGATCCCCAGCCATAGAATGCATATGGGTAATTACCATAGGTATAATAAGTACCGTAATGAAATCTGTCAAAGTAATAATAATCGTACCAACGATTAGTCCATGTTGGAACTGCATAGGCATAGTGACCATCAACATACACATTCCAGTCATAGCTGTTAAAATAGACTATCTCACTGTATAGAGGAGAGTAATATGGAATACGAATTGCCGGTCCATGGAAGCGGATTAACCTTTCGGCATAGCTCCTGTCAAAATCCGAACCATTGAATCCATTTACCCAATAACCGGTCTCATCGTTATAGTAGATCAATGTATCAGTATTCTGAATGTT
>JGI24707J26582_10001775_pt1 | contig 16776 bp, 10 predicted proteins | sample BioPla1DNA1_FD_26582 | JGI IMG/M metagenome (IMG submission 26582)
GCAAAAGCATCTACACGATCATCATCATTTCCATAGCATGGGAAGTCTCCTTCAATCTTAAAGTCTGTAGAAATACCCTCTTCATTGCGTACCACTGTTACCGTGGCATGTTTGATGGCTGACAGTGAGTCCGCTACAATGCTCAGACCAGCTGCTCCGTACGCAAGGTTGATGCGGGGATTGGTGTCTACAAAGGCCATCTGCAACTTCTCATAGTAGTACTTGTCATGCATGTAGTGGATGATGTTCATAGAGTCATTGTAAACCCTTGCCACTTCACGCATTGCAAGCTTGAAGTTTTCCATCACCTCATCAAAGTCAAGTACCTCTGACTTCAGTTCGGGGATGTTGGACAGTACCTTCTTGCCAGTCATCTCACAGCGACCACCGTTGATTGCAAGAAGCAGGGTCTTGGCCAGGTTGGCACGTGCGCCGAAAAACTGAATATGCTTACCAATCTCCTGGAATGACACGCAACATGCGATACCATAGTCGTCGCTCTTGCGAACCCCTCTCATCAGGTCATCATTCTCATACTGGATAGACGATGTGTCAATTGAAACCTGAGCACAGAATNTCTTGAANCCTTCAGGNAGGTCTTGTGACCAAAGNATTGTAAGGTTTGGCTCCGGTGAGGGACCAAGGTTATATAATGTCTGAAGGAACCTGAANGAAGTCTTTGTCACCTTGCTGCGTCCGTCGGCCAGACAGCCTCCAATAGCCTCTGTTACCCAGGTTGGGTCCCCGGCAAAGATTTCATTATATGAATCCATACGCAGGTGACGTACCATGCGAAGCTTCATAACAAACTGGTCGATCAGCTCCTGAGCATATACCTCATCAATCAGACCCAGCTTAAGGTCTCTCTCAAAATATATATCAAGGAAGGTAGATACATTGCCCAGTGACATTGCAGCTCCGTCTTGTTCCTTCACTGCTGCCAGGTAGGCCATATAGACCCATTGTACTGCCTCACGTGCATTCTCTGCCGGCCTTGACAGATCCAGGCCGTAAATATTTCCAAGCTCCTTTAGCTGTTCAAGTGCCTTGATCTGATCTGCCACTTCTTCACGAAGACGAATGCGCTCTTCTGTCATTGGTCCAATAAGACCCAACAGATCAAGCTTCTTACCTTCAATTAGTTTGTCAGCACCATAAAGAGCAAGACGGCGGTAGTCACCGATAATACGACCTCTTGCATAGTTGTCAGGCAAACCGGTCAGAATTCCAAGTGAACGGAACTTCCTGATCTCGGGTGTATATACATCAAACACCCCGTCATTGTGGGTCTTTCTATATTTTGTAAATATCTCCCTTACCTTTTCTGATACCTCAAGGCCATGTTCGCTACAAGCCTTTTCTACTACTCCAATACCTCCAAGTGGCTTGATGGCACGTTTAAGCAGTTTATCTGTCTGCAAACCTACAATAAGCTCATCTTCCCTCTTGATATATCCGGGGCCGTGTGATATAATGCCCGATACATTCTCTGGATCGATTTCCAAAACTCCATTGTTTGCACGCTCCTTCTGAATCTCTTCCTGGCAAATGCGCCACAGACGAAGTGTACGTTCAGTTGGGCCTTGCAAAAAACTTGAATCACCTTCATATGGTGTTAGGTTCTGAATTACGAAATCGCGAACATCAATTGTCTCTTGCCACTTTCCGGATTTAAACATAGTATTTGATTTAGAAGTTTTGCTAAGTTTGGTAGACACTATCTTACAAATTGCGTCAATTCACTTTATCATTATTTGTGCTATTTTGTAATCTCTAGATTACAATTGCAAAATAAAGACATATTTCTTTATATACCAAATTGGAAGGTGATTTTTTATGCATTTTGTGCATAAAGCTGACAATTACTGCATTACAAGACGTAATAACCAGAATTTGAAAAAGGATTGAGAAAAATTAAAGAATTTACCCTATGGGTCAAATAGTCGAAATAAAGACCTGATAAAAGTATCCTGACGAGGGGAGGTGGTCAGGACAATCCGGATTCCCGGATTTTTGCGACGACCGGGAGGAGGTCGTCTTTAGGATAGCAGCCCTCCGGTAAATGGTCCGGACAGCACGTCTTGTCTAGTATGCCCAGCGAATCAACATAGAGCCCCAGGTAAACCCGGCACCAAAAGCAGCCAAGATGATGTTGTCACCCTTCTTAAGCTTACTTTCCCATTCCCACAAACACAGCGGAAGTGTGGCAGCGGTAGTATTACCGTAACGCTCGATATTGATCATCACCTTGCTCTTGTCAAGCCCCATACGCTCGGCAGTTGCTTCAATAATCCGCATATTTGCCTGATGGGGAACCAACCATGCAAGGTCCTCGCCCGACAGATTGTGTTTCTTCATCATCTCGACGGAAACATCTGCCATATTAGAAACGGCATACTTGAACACATGGCGACCGTCCTGAAAGATATAGTGTTGACGGGCATCGATGGTTGCATGAGATGGTGGGTTAACAGATCCACCTGCTTCCATCTTTAAATACTTGCGACCAACACCGTCAGATCTCAGAATGCTGTCGATTACTCCGTATTCACCTTCACCCGGTTCCAACAACACTGCTCCTGCTGCATCACCAAAGAGCACACAGGTCGTGCGGTCGGTATAGTCCACTATGCTGCTCATCTTGTCGGCTCCAACAACCAATACCTTCTTCTTGGCACCGGCCTCAACAAATTTGGATGCAGTGTCAAGCGCATAGAGGAATCCGGAACAGCCTGCATTAAGGTCGAAACCATGGGCGTTCCTGATACCGAGCTTGTCACATAAAATGTTGGCAGAAGCGGGGAAAACGTGATCGGGAGTGACTGTTGCGAAAATTACAAGATCTATCTCATCGGGTTGGGTTCCGGTTTTACGAAAGATCTCTTCGACAGCCTTAACCGCCATATCTGAGCTGCCCTTACCCTCTCCTTTTAAGATATGACGTTCTTTGATTCCAACGCGGGTCATAATCCACTCGTCGGAGGTGTCAACGATCCTGCTCAATTCATGATTGTCAAGAATGTAGTCAGGCGCGTAACCTCCAACTGCAGTGATTACAGCTCTGATCTTTTTCATTGAATATGATTTTAGCAGACAAGGGGCAAACCCTAAGGAAAGCCCCTTGCCTGCTCTAATTTACGAGCAAAAGTGCATTATGCAGTAACTTCTTTCTCTACAGCTAACTTTCCTCTGTAGTGACCGCATTCATCGCATACAGTGTGCAACCTGATAGATGAACCACAGTTGGAGCAAACACCAAGTGCAGGCATTACTGCCTTATAATGTGTCCTTCTCTTGTCTCTCCTAGTCTTCGAATGTTTGCGTTTCGGATGTGCCATTTTTCAACCTCTTTAACTTAGTTTTTTACCAATTATTTCCTTTAATCCATCCCATCTGGGATCTTGCTTCACTTCACCGTCATCATCAGAACCCTTGTTAACAACATACTGCTCAAGCTTCCTTAGCATCTCAGGGTCGCAGGTGCTGTTGCCGTCTGCATCAGGCTGATGAACATGACGTATACTCACAGAAGTGACTATTACATCATACAGTACTTTCGCCAAATTTATCTCATGCTCCTCATGAGGTAGTACTAAAACATCATCGCTTGGCTCGTCATACTCCGAACCAAACTTGACAAAAAGCTTGTATTCTGCGTTGACGGGAACATCAATCGGCTCAAGGCAGTTATCACATAATGTTACCAATGTACCACGAGCCTTTATGTCAAAGACCATTAGCTGCATGCTTTTGGTCATGTCAACCAGAACATCTAAATTACCATCCTCATAAAGGGAATCTTCAAGAAGCCCGAAAAACTCAGCATCAACCTTGTAGTCAAACAGGTGATTACCCTCTTTAAGGCCCTTAAAACTAATACTATAGTCTTTCAAACTTCTCACAACACCCCTTATAAAAGCCCTGCAAAGTTATAAAAATATAATACGCAGAAAAAAATAATCTATCTTTTTTATGCTTTGTCCCTGACAGGTAGTGAAATCCTGAAGGTAGTTCCCTTACCTGGCGCTGAATGCAACACAGTTATCTCTCCCTGATGATACTGTTCAATAATCCTCTTACTCAGGGAAAGACCCAATCCCCATCCTCTCGATTTTGTACTAAATCCCGGACGGAAAATATTCCTTTGAACTGCCCGGGTCATCCCCTTGCCTGTATCTGATACATCCAGCACCACCCTGTCCCGACTGCGGGACAGGGTAAGACTAATCTCACCCGCTCCTTCCATTGCATCAATTGCATTTTTGCACAGATTCTCAAGCACCCACTCAAAAAGCGGACGACTCAATGGAATAGTCAGACTCTCCACCAGTTCATCTTTTACATTGAATCTCACCAACGATGAACTTCTTTTTCGAAGATACCCAATCATTCCGGTTACCACCTCTCCAATATCCTCAGGCAACAGATCAGGCCTTGACCCAATCTTCGAGAATCGTGAAGCTACTGTCTGTAGTCGCCCTATATCATGCCTCATCTCCTTCAGCAGATTCTCATCTACATTCTTCATCTTGAGAAGATCCAGCCATGCCAGTAGTGAACTTGTAGGGGTACCCAACTGGTGCGCAGTCTCCCTGGCCATTCCTACCCAGACCTGATCCTCCTCCCTCCTACGTGTTGCACTGAAAGCTATATAGGCTATCACCATGAAAACAAAGACTACCAACAGCTGTACTATTGGAAACCAACGCAAACGGGTAAGGAGATTCGAGCTCTGATAATACAGATACTGATACTCACCATCACCCAGATCCACCTCAAGCGGTGGACCAAACTTCTTCATCTTCTCAAGCGCATGTTTGAGGTATTCACCCTGATCATTTCGCGGGAGCTTGATATTCCTGTGGGATAATATATTCCCTCTGTTGTCTGTAAGTATAACGGGAACGGTATTGTTGTCACGAATAATCTCAAAGATAAGTGAGACCATTGCCTCGTCGGGATCACTCTCTACAACAAGCAGACGATTGGCCTCAGCCCACAACGCAACTTTATTCTGCTCCTCCTCCCTTAGCTCCCTGACAAGGTTGTTTGTATAATACAACGACACAACGCTGATGACTACCGCACCTGCGATTACAAGAAACTTCCACCTTCGATTTGTGCTGTAAATCTGCATGAGACCCTGCCGCTGCAATCAACGGTATTTTTCGTCTTTGTTGAAATATATACTCAGATAACTGTTGTAACGTGATTCCGATATCTCTCCCTCTTCTACAGCAGCTTTGACCGCACAATCCGGTTCGTGGATATGGGTGCAGTTGTGAAACTGACATCCTTCAGAGGCCGCAAATATCTCGCGGAAATAATGATAGAGCTCTTCCTTGCCTGTGTCTACAAGCCCAAAACCCCGAATCCCTGGGGTGTCAATTATATATCCACCAAAGGAAAAGGGGTGCATCTCAGCAAAAGTCGTGGTGTGTATCCCGGTCTTATGTGCCGACGATATCTCGGCAGTCTTCAGATTAACTGACGGCTCAAGACTGTTGACCAGAGTGCTTTTGCCAACTCCAGAATGCCCCGCTACCAACGACACCTTGTCCTTTACAATTGACTTCAGTTTCTCGATATCTGCATCATTCAAAGCTGAGATTGCCTCACATCTGTAACCAATCTTAGTATAGATTTCCATCAGCTCACTTAATAGCTCGAGATCACCCTTCTTATATCGGTCCACCTTATTAAAGACTATCACTACGGGTATACTGTATGCCTCTGCTGAAACCAGAAATCTGTCTATAAATACGGTTGAAGTCACAGGATAGTTGATGGTAGCAAGCAAAATTGCCTGATCCATATTAGCCGCCAGCACATGACTCTGTTTAGAAAGGTTTGTTGACTTTCTCACAATATGATTTTTCCTCGGTAGCACCTCGGCAATTACTCCGGTCTCAGCATCAGCCTCATACTCAAACAGCACATTATCTCCTACCACTACAGGACTGGTACTCTTCTGATCCTCCAGGCGCATCTTTCCTTTAAGGCGACATGGTATCAGCTCTTTTTCACTTGTCCTGACAGTGTAAACACTGCCTGTTGCCTTTACTACAACTCCTTCCTTCATCGTGACGATTCAATCTTTAGTTCACAAGCGCAAGTTACCTGATTTTCAGCAATACTTAAATCCCTAGACTCCATTTTTGCCAATAAGTAAAAAACATACTTTAATATCACTTTTCTGAACGATAGTCAAAATAAGAAATATCCATTTACTAAATAAGATATCTTTGCCCCATAGTTTCACTAAAATACACCAAAACAGACAAATAGGGCACGGATGAGAGAGAGAGAGTTAAATAACCTGATCAATGAGCTGTATGAAGAAAATAAACGCCTAAAACGTTCACTGGCTACACAAAACCTACTTTTTAATATTGCATCAATCCTTCATGGCTCAAACACAATCGAAGTTACCTTCTTCTCAATTGCGGAAAAGATTGTTGAGATTGAAGGAGTGGAAGGTTTTGCCCTATATTATAAGACAGAAGAGGAACAAAGAGCTTTCGAACTGGCTGCTTATTCAATAGCAGAAAGTGCTATAGGAGTTAGTTTCCCAAAAACAGTAACCTGCAATTCAGGTTTCCCATTTCAAACTATACCGGACCCAAGGGCATTGGAAATTGCTAATAAAACCGACCAAATCGCTGCCAGAATATCTGCCGGATTCGACACCAGAAATTGTATAGTAGCAGGAACAAAAACTACAGGTAATCCTAACGGAATTATAGCTCTTAAATGGAGTAATTCTCTCAATGAACCTCCAATTGACAACCAGGTTTTAGATTCTATCAGCATCCTGGTAGCCAAACACCTCGACTTCAGAAATGCTGAAATCAGAAATAAACTTAATCACAACAAGATTATTGAAATCAACAGAGAACTGGAGGATAAGGAGCACTTTCTGAATAATATCATCAATACAGCCCCGATAGGCATCCTGCTGGTTAAAGACAGAGTGATACACTTTGTCAATGACAAGACTGTAGAGTCCGCAACATACACAAAAGAAGAGCTAGTGGGTGTTCACTTCTCCAAATTCTACCCTCCGGGCGAAGAGGATACGGATAAGATTAATCGCTTCTACAAGGAAATAGACGATAATGGCCTTGCAAAGATGGAAATAAAACTCATGAGAAAGACCGGTGAGCCTGTATACTATGAGGTAACCGGAACACATGGGCCCAACTTCGAATCAGAGAAATACTACCTGCTTATAGGCCATGATATTACAAAGATAAAGCTTTTTAAAAACGAACTAAAAGAGAGTGAACAAAGAAACCGGATGATCATTGAGTCAAGTGCAGATGGCATCTTTATCCTCAGCATACCTGGCGAGCTTAAATATGTTAACTGGGCAGGTCTGAATCTCCTTGGTTATTCTATGGAAGAACTGAAGAGGATGAAACCTCGTGACCTATTTGGAGGATACGACAAGGTTAAAAAGTACGTGCAACTAATTAATGACCTCAGAAAAGGAATAACATTCAAAGGTGACGTCCAGCTAACTACCAAAGATGGCAGGATCCTGCAGGTGGAGGTCAATACTTCAGTTATCTCACTCAATGGAACTGACAATTTCCTTTTCAACATACACGATATTACGAGGCGCAAGCACAATGAACAGGAACTTGTAAAGGCCAAGGAAAAGGCTGAGGCTGCTGATAGACTGAAGTCATCCTTCCTAGCTAACATGAGTCATGAGATTCGTACTCCACTAAATGCAATTGTTGGATTCTCCAACCTGCTCGGTCAGACAGACCCTGATAGCAACCTCAGGGATGAGTTCGTCTCACTGATTATTTCCAACTCGGAAATATTACTGAATATCATCAATGACGTTATCGAACTGTCCAAAATCGAAAGCGGATTGCTGGAACTTCAATTTGCTCCTGTTTGCGTTGACAATATCCTGATAGATGTTTGCAGACAATACCAAAGCAAGCTTCTTAAAGATGGTAAGACCAACGTGTCCTTCAGGATAGAGCTACCTAGAACCGGTATTACACCGGCCTATGTTATAGCAGATCGCATCAAACTGCAGAAAGTACTTCAAAACCTTATTGACAATGCCGTCAAGTTCATTAACAGTGGAATAATTACTGTGGGTTATGTATTCAGGGCCGATAAGGTGATACTCTTTGTGCGCGACACCGGTATTGGAATATCTCCCGACAAACTACAGGTTATCTTTGAAGCATTCAGACAAGAAGATGAGTCTCATTCCAAGCGTTTTGGCGGAACAGGCCTTGGCCTGGCCCTGTGTAAAAAACTTGTCGAGGCTATGGGTGGACGAATTGGTGTGAAATCACAAAAAGATGTCGGTTCGGAATTCTATTTCTATCTCGAAAGAACTGCTGTAACAGAGGATGAATTAAAGCGGGAAGAAATGTTTTATCAAGCCGGGGAACCCGAACTCAAGTACAATAAGTTTGTTTAGTACTGGTTTTACTTCAAAAGCTCAGAAATATTTCTTCGGAGTGCCTCCATATCCAGACCTACTTCTTTGTACAACTCCGCCTGCGTACCATGTTCGACAAACCTGTCTGGTATGCCCATACGCTTTAGTTGACAATTGTATCCATGCTCATTCATGAATTCAAGGACAGCCGTACCAAGCCCTCCTGCGACTACCCCATCCTCAACTGTGATTACTGAGTGATAACTGCTAAATACCTCATGCAGCAACTCTTCATCCAGCGGTTTTACAAACCTCATATCATAGTGGCCCAACTCTGTTCCTGAGGCAGCAAACTCATCGCATACACGAGCAGCCTTGACACCCAGTGGTCCAAGGGTAAGCAGGGCAACTCCCTTCCCTTTTCTCAGGCACCTTCCCTTACCAACCTCTATCTCTGCAAAAGGCTTACGCCAGTCTTCATTGGAGCCAATACCTCTGGGATAGCGTATCACAAAGGGACCCTTATCAGGTAGCTGTGCTGTGTACATAAGGTTACGAAGCTCTACCTCATCCATCGGAGAGGAGATGGTCAGATTGGGTATTGGTCTGAAATAAGCCAGATCAAAAGCCCCGTGGTGGGTAGCACCATCTGCTCCAACAAGTCCTCCTCTATCCAGACACATCACTACATTTAAATTCTGAAGTGCAACATCGTGAATCACCTGATCAAAAGCCCGTTGCATAAAGGTGGAGTAAATATTACAGAAAGGTATCATGCCTGAGATGGCCAATCCTGCAGCAAAGGTAACTGCATGCTGTTCCGCAATACCTACATCAAAGGCCCTGGCAGGCATGACCTCCATCATAATATTCAGGCTGCAGCCCGAAGGCATGGCAGGAGTAATACCTACTATCTTGTCGTTTTGCTTGGCAAGTTCAACTAAAGTATGACCAAATACATCCTGAAACTTTGGGGGTCTTGGCCTGGAGGTGCTTTCTTCTATTATCTCACCGGTATGCTTATCAAACTTGCCGCTTGGTGCGTGCCAGGCTGTCTGGTTCTCTTCAGCATACTTAAAACCCTTCCCCTTCTTGGTTATAACATGCAGCACCTTGGGACCGGGAATATGCTTCATATCCCTGAGAACACCGGCCAATCTAAGTACGTCATGACCATCCACCGGTCCAAAATACCTTATGTTCAGCCCTTCAAAAATATTGGTCTGACGTGTAAGCAGATTCTTGACACTATTATTGATCTTGACGATCATCTCCTTGGATCTGGGCCCCACAATATTGAGGCGACCCATACCCTTAATGACCTCACGGCGTACCTTGTTGTAAGTACGACTGGTGGCTATGTCAACCAAATAATCACTAAAGCCCCCGATATTAGGGTCTATGGCCATGTTGTTGTCATTGAGAATGACAAGTACATTGGCCTGCAAAGATGCAAGATTGTTCAGCCCCTCAAAAGCCTGTCCTGCCGTCATGGAGCCGTCGCCTATGACGGCAACTACCTGACGATCGGTTATGCCCTGCTCCTTATATGCCACTGCCATTCCCAAAGCTGCTGATATACTGGTAGAGGAATGTCCTACCCCAAAGGAGTCATATTCGCTTTCGGCAACTGAGGGAAAGCCGCTTATTCCTTTGTATTTCCTATTGGTGTGGAATACGTCCCTGCGACCGGTGAGTATCTTGTGTCCATAGGCCTGATGACCTACATCCCAGATTAGCTTGTCAACAGGAGTGTTTAACACGTAATGCAAGGCAACAGTGAGCTCTACAACCCCCAGGCTGGCTCCGAAGTGAGCCGGGTTGCATGATACCGCATCAATGATGAACTCACGCAACTCGCTACATACCTGTAACAACTTCTCTTCAGGGAGTTTTCGCAGATCAGCAGGTGAATTTATCAAACTAAGCAGGGGATATCCGGCTTCTTCCATTCCAGTTGTTCTTCACATTTTTGCTAATTTTGCAAATATAACACTTTGAACACAGATATATCATCGCTGGTTATATGTTTTATACCTGCTGTATCGGTGTCAGACAAACCCCTGAATCCGTGTGCGGTAAAACTAATACTATGTCCTATGTGGCTTTCCAAGACTAATATGGCCAGGTTTGCCCTCAGGGCTACAAAATATATCACAATCCGCAGAGCCCGCAACCTCCTGCTCCTCGTCCTCAGCTTCTATATTTCACGAATTACTAAGAAGCCCCACATCCAGGGAAGACCCTGGGCCATGTCTGTAGAGCCCTCGGGACTCTGCAATCTTCAATGTCCGGAATGCCCCGTCGGTGCAGGTGTCCTTACCCGCAAAGGTGGAATGCTGGAGCCTGGACTACTTAGCAAAATGCTCGATGAGGCAGGGCCGGAACTGATGACGCTCAACCTATACTTCCAGGGTGAACCAATGCTTAACCGCAAAATCAACAAACTGATAACCGCAGCCTCCGAAAGGAATATCTTTAGCTCGATGAGTACAAACGGGCATTTCCTTAGTCCGGAAAACTGCGATAAACTGATAGAAGCAGGACTTAGCGAACTGATTATTTCTTTGGACGGAATTAGCCGTCAAAGTTATTCCCGGTACCGCAAAGGGGGAAACCTTGATAAGGTGCTTCAGGGTATAGAATCCATGGTCAAGCGTCGCAAAGAGCTCAACAAACACAAGCCGCTTATCACTGTGCAGTTTATTGTCTTTGAGCATAATGAACAAGAAATCCCGGAGCTTAAGAAACTATGCAGGCAATTAGGCGTTGAGAGACTTCAGCTGAAGTCAGCACAATTCTATGATTTTGGTAATAATGAAGTGAAACCGCCAAAGAATCCCCACTATTCAAGGTATGTAGAGAAGGATGGACAACCAGTTCTCAAGGGCAAGTCATACAACCACTGCTTTAAGCAGTGGGGCTCGGCAGTAATGTCATGGGACGGACGTGTAGCACCCTGCTGCTATGACAAGGATCTGGATTTCTCACCCGGTAACGTAAGTGAAACTCCTCTTGGAGAAATCTGGAAGAACCAGTCCCTAATGCAATTCCGCGGAAAAATATTAAGGGACAAAGCGGCCATCGCAATGTGCCGCAATTGTCCCCAAGGTCGTAAATTTCTTATCTGATACCAGCCTAAACCAGCTTCTTGAAAAGCGCGGTCATGCTTACCTTCTCACCGATAATATCCTTAAGTGCAGAAATGCTTACCCTCTCCTGCTCCATAGTATCACGGTAACGGATAGTGACCTTCTGGTCTTCCAAAGAGTCGTGGTCTATTGTTACACAGAAAGGTGTACCGATAGCATCCTGCCTGCGGTAACGCTTACCGATTGAGTCCTTCTCGTCGTACTGGCAGTTGAAGTGGAACTTCAGATCATCTACTATCTTACGTGCCAGCTCAGGCAAACCGTCCTTCTTAACAAGTGGTAGTACAGCCAGTTTGACAGGCGCAAGTACCGGTGGTAGTTTCAGGACTACACGAGACTCAACACTTCCGTCTTTACCGGGAACCTCTTCCTCGCAATAGCTTCCAGCCATTATGCTCAGGAACATACGGTCAACACCGATAGATGTCTCGATAACATATGGCACGTAGCTTTCGTTGCGCTCAGAATCGAAATAGGTGATCTTCTTGCCTGAATATTGTTGATGTTGTGATAAGTCAAAGTCAGTACGTGAGTGGATACCTTCTACTTCCTTGAACCCAAAGGGCATCTCAAACTCAATATCTGTTGCTGCGTTGGCATAGTGAGCCAGCTTATCATGATCGTGGTAACGATACTTGTGATCGCCCATACCTAGTGACTTATGCCACTTCATACGTACTTCCTTCCACTTTTCAAACCATGCCAGCTCTTCACCTGGAGCAACAAAGAATTGCATTTCCATCTGCTCAAACTCACGCATACGGAAAATAAACTGACGGGCTACGATCTCGTTACGGAAAGCCTTACCAATCTGGGCTATACCAAAGGGGATCTTCATACGTCCAGTCTTCTGAACATTCAGGAAGTTTACAAAGATACCCTGAGCTGTCTCCGGACGTAGGTAAATCTTCATTGCACCATCGGCTGTAGAACCCATTTCTGTTGAGAACATAAGGTTGAACTGACGCACTTCTGTCCAGTTCTTTGTTCCTGAGATTGGGCAAACTACTTCGTTGTCGATTATTATCTGACGCAGCTCGTTAAGGTCATTTTCATTCAATGCCTTTACAAAGCGTTGGTGTATCTCTTCCCTCTTCTGCGCGTGTTCAAGCACACGGGGGTTGGTTTCACGGAACATCTTCTCGTCGAAGCTGTCACCAAAACGCTTAGCTGCCTTTTCTACTTCCTTGTCAATCTTTGCATCATACTTTGCAAGCAGTTCCTCGATCAAAACGTCTGCACGATAACGCTTCTTGCTGTCCTTATTGTCGATCAGGGGGTCATTAAATGCATCAACGTGACCTGATGCCTTCCATACAGTGGGGTGCATAAATATGGCTGAGTCAATACCCACCACATTCTCGTGAAGCAGAACCATTGAATCCCACCAGTATTTCTTTATGTTGTTCTTCAGTTCAACTCCATATTGTCCGTAGTCATAAACGGCTCCCAAACCGTCATAGATCTCACTGCTTTGAAATACAAACCCATACTCCTTGCAATGGGCGACCAACTTTTTGAAAACATCTTCCTGAGCCATAACAATAAGTCTNTTATNTATTATATTTCTTCTATACTTTGTTTCTGACTGATTATCTGTACGAATTGACAGAAGCGCAAAAATAAGGCAAAATTTCAGTTTTACAGTATATTATGCCGTTAATTTAATGCAGAAGAGGGGTAACCTCGCGGTTACCCCTCTTGCAAACAAACCATTAAAACTAAGTATTACTCTTCACGTGCTTTAAGCAGCAGAGTAAGTATATCTACAGCAGCCTGAGCCACTGATGATCCGGGTCCAAAGATACCGACTACACCGGCATCATACAGGTATTGATAATCCTGAGCAGGTATAACACCACCGGCTATTACCATGATATCCTCACGGCCAAGCTTCTTAAGCTCTTCAATAACCTGGGGAACAAGAGTCTTGTGACCTGCTGCCAGAGATGAAACGCCCAATACGTGAACGTCATTTTCTACAGCTTGCTTAGCAGCTTCGGCAGGAGTCTGGAACAAGGGTCCCATATCCACATCAAAGCCAATATCGGCATAACCTGTAGCTACAACCTTGGCGCCGCGGTCATGACCGTCCTGACCCATCTTGGCTACCATGATACGGGGTTGACGACCTTCCACTTCGGCAAACCTACGTGCCAGAGCGCGTGCCTTTTCAAACACTTCGTCACCACCGACTTCTGATGAATATACTCCGCTCACTGATCTGATAACTGCTTTATAACGTCCTACAACTGATTCGCATGCAAAAGATATCTCACCAAGAGAAGCACGTTTCTTGGCTGCATCTACTGCCAGTTCAAGTAGATTACCCTTGCCGGTCTTAACACACTCAGTAATAGCTTCCAATGCGGCCTTAACTTCAGCTTCGTTACGGTTTGCCCTCAGAGCCCTCAGACGCTCGATCTGAGCCTTACGTACAGCAGTGTTGTCAATATCAAGGATGTCAATCGGATCTTCCTTTTCAAGACGATAACGGTTAACACCAACGATAACCTGCTTGTTGCTGTCTATCTTGGCCTGAGTACGGGCTGCTGCTTCTTCTATACGCATCTTTGGCAAGCCGGTTTCAATAGCCTTGGCCATACCACCCATCTCTTCAATCTCCTGAATGTGGGCCCATGCCTTATCAGCTATTTCCTTAGTCAGGGCCTCAACATAGTAAGATCCTGCCCATGGGTCAATAGCCTTACAGATCTGAGTCTCTTCCTGGATATAAATCTGAGTATTACGGGCAATACGAGCAGAGAAGTCAGTTGGCAATGCGATAGCTTCATCAAGTGCATTGGTGTGCAAGCTCTGTGTGTGACCAAGTGCTGCAGCCATTGCTTCGATACATGTACGACCAACGTTGTTGAAGGGATCCTGTTCGGTAAGTGACCATCCTGACGTTTGTGAGTGAGTACGCAGAGCCAGAGACTTTGGATTCCTGGGATTAAACTGCTTAACGAGTTTTGCCCACAACATACGGGCTGCACGCATCTTTGCTATCTCCATAAAGTGATTCATACCGATAGCCCAGAAGAATGACAACCTGGGAGCAAAACTGTCAATATCAAGACCGGCATTTACTCCGGTACGCAGATATTCGAGACCGTCGGCAAGTGTATAGGCTAGCTCAATATCAGCAGTTGCACCGGCTTCCTGCATGTGGTAACCGGAGATAGAGATGCTGTTGAACTTAGGCATGTACCTGGAAGTGTACTCGAAGATATCAGCGATAATCTTCATTGAGAATTCCGGTGGATAGATGTAGGTGTTACGAACCATAAACTCCTTGAGGATATCATTCTGGATGGTACCAGCCATATCTTCAAGTTTACAGCCCTGCTCAAGACCTGCTACGATATAGAATGCCATAACAGGAAGAACAGCTCCGTTCATAGTCATTGATACAGACATCTTATCCAGTGGTATGCCGTCAAACAGTATCTTCATATCGAGGATGGAGTCAATAGCAACACCGGCCTTACCTACGTCACCAACTACACGCTCGTGATCTGAGTCGTATCCGCGGTGAGTAGCAAGGTCGAAGGCTACTGAAAGACCCTTCTGACCGGAAGCCAGATTCCTGCGGTAAAATGCATTTGACTCTTCAGCTGTGGAGAACCCGGCATACTGCCTGATGGTCCATGGACGAGTCGCATACATCGCTGAGTAGGGACCACGTAAAAATGGTGCAACACCGGCTGCATAATTCAGATGCTCCATACCTTCCAGGTCTTCCCTGGTATATACTGACTTTACCGGTATTTGCTCAGGTGTAATCCAGTCTTTCCGGATACCTTGAGCCTTGGCCCATGCCTGTGCATCTACAGCTGAGCCTTCCTTGGTTATATTTATCTTAGAAAAATCAGGTTTCATAACAATGTGTTTTAGATTCCAAGTGCCTTGTTAAACTTCTGCAACTCTTCAAGGACATTACTGCGAATGTTGATAAAATTCTCAATGCCCTGAGCCTTCAGATCATCCATGCAGGCAGGAGCTCCTGCTACTACAAAGATTGCTCTGCCATTCAGTGCCTTGAAGGCAGCGGGAGCTGCCTCGGCATACTCCTCATCAGAAGAACAAAGCACTACTATATCTGCACCTGCTTTTACTGCAGCTTCAACTCCCTCTTCAACAGTATTGAATCCAAGGTTGTCAACGATCTCGTAACCGGCACATCCGAAGAAGTTACCTGAAAACTGAGACCTGGCAAGACGCATAGCAAGGTTACCATAAGTCAGCATAAAGGTCTTTGGTCTTTTTGCTGCCTTTTCAGTAGCAAGGCGAAGTGCTTCAAACTCAGCTGCAGCTCTGAAAGGAACTATGGTTTCAATCTCTGCTCCCTCAGAACAAGAGGTTCCGCAACATGCTTTGGCTGTTTCTTCGATAGCATCCTTCATTGTTTCAGTAACATTTGGATACTGGTTGGTTCCCAAAAGTACTTCTTTGCGACTTGCAACAGCTTTTAGTTTTTGAGCACCTGATTCCTTAACCAGCTTTTGTATAAAGCCTTCCTTAACAGCACTGAAATAACCGCCCTTGCTTTCAACTTCTACAAATAGCTTCCATGCTTCATTGGCTATGCTTTCAGTGAGGTTCTCTATATAATAGCTACCGGCACCCGGGTCTGCTACCTTGCCGAAATATGATTCTTCCTTGAGTAGTAACTGTTGGTTGCGAGCTATACGTTCGCTGAATTCTCCGGCTTTGCGGAAGGGCTTGTCAAAGGGTTGAACAAGCAGTGAGTGGCATCCGCCCAGTGTGGCCGACATAGCTTCTGTCTGAGTGCGTAGCAGGTTTACATAGGGGTCGAATACTGTCATATTGAACTCTGAAGTCTCGCAGTGGACGTTCATCCTGGCTGCTGCTGTGCTGGCAGGTTTGTAAGCACTTACTATATTGCTCCAAAGCATGCGACCGGCACGAAGCTTCGCGATTTCCATAAAGTAAACCGGACCAATGCTCAGTGTGAAACGAATGCTGCCTGCAACCTCATCAACAGTAAGACCTCTTTCAGTGAGTTTAGCCAGATATTCATTTGCAGCAGAAAGTGCAAAAGCAAGCTCCTGAACAATTGTAGAACCTGAGTTTCCAAAGATCTTACCATTGACATTGATCCATTGGAAAGAAGGAAGAGCCTTACCATTCTTTACAATCTCGGCAGCTCTGTCCATGATTTCATCAATGGTCTTGCAGGTCTTG
>JGI24707J26582_10001779_pt1 | contig 16756 bp, 14 predicted proteins | sample BioPla1DNA1_FD_26582 | JGI IMG/M metagenome (IMG submission 26582)
GACTGAGACAGCTTTTGATGAAACTGCGTATGCATTTCTTCATGATATTAATCCAGATTATAAGTATAATGCGTTACCTCAAGATCACCATGTATTGAAAAGAAAAGTGATAAGAGGTGGTTCATGGAAGGATGTAGGACTATTCTTACAAAACTCAACACGTACGTATGAATATCAAGATTCGGCAAAATCGTTTGTTGGTTTTAGATGCGTAAGAGATTATATTGGTAATTAATAGTAATAAAAATAACGTTGTTAATATAGTAAATAATGAGTGGAACTAGTTTTTTTCATAGTCCTGTATACAAAAATATAATGGCTAAAGTGTATGGTATCGGTGCAGCTTTAGTATTAGCCGGTGCTCTTTTTAAAATTCAACATTACCCAGGAGCAGGCTTTATGTTATTGGTTGGGATGGGTACAGAGATTGTAATATTTTTTCTATCAGCATTTGAGCCTCCATATGAAATGCCAGATTGGAGTTTAGTTTTTCCAGAATTGGTAGGATTAGAACCAAGAACTTTTGGAACAGTAGCACCTGCACCAGGAATATCTGCACAAGCACAACAAGCGGCAGCACCAGTTTCCTCAGGAGCAAGTGCAAGTAGTGGAGCCGTTGCGCAAGGTGGTGGAAACGCAGTTGGAGCAGCAGCGTCAATCGCTGGCGTTCCAAGTATAGATCAGAAAGACTTGTTAAAATTGCAACAAGGATTAGAAAAACTATCTACAACTGCAAATAGTCTTGCTGATATATCAGAAACTACTTTAGCAACAAGTGCATATACCGAAAGTATGAAAGATGCAGCAAATTCTATAGGAGAGTTTGCAGCTAAACAAACTTCAGTAAATCAAGCAGCTGATATTTTAAATCAAAGCTTTAATAGTATGTCAGATGTTAGCCAGAGTTTTTCAAATACAGTAACAGAGAGTACAAATAAACTTTCAGATGCATACAGCTCATTTAGTGTAGCGATGGAAGAGCAATTAGAAAAAGTTTCACAAAATAGTGAACAGTACACTTCTGGAATATCTACAGCAAATGAGAAGTTGTCTCTGATTAATTCGGCATATGAATTGCAATTAAATAGTTTGTCGATACAAACTAATGCTGCACAAGAGCTAATAGAGAATTTTACAACAATAGGAGAGGAATTGAAAGCATCTATTCCTAGTACAACTAAATATAAACAAGAGGTTGACACTTTGGCACAATCATTAGTAGAGCTAAATACTATATATGGTAATATGCTAAGTGTTATGGGTTCTGGTGGTAGAGCACGATAAAAAATTGATTACGAACAGAATTTAATTAATATATATGGCTGGTGGTAACTGTCCCGAAACGCCCCGACAAAAGATGATTGGAATGATGTATTTGTTCTTAACAGCATTGTTGGCGATAAATGTTTCTGGTGAATTATTAAATGCTTTTGTACTTGTAGATCAAAGTATTCTACAATCAAAAGAGTCTGTCGAGGCAAAAATAGAAAGTATATATAGTGACTTTGAAAGTGCAAATACAATGAATGCAGCTAAAGTTGGCCCTTATTTTGAAAAAAGTGGAGAGATAAGAAAAGAAGCTGATAGTTTAGTAGATTATATACAAAGTTTAAAAGAATTATTTGTACATACAGCTGATGGCCCAGAGTATGGTCCAGAAGATGAATTCCCGTCTATATCTAATCAAGATATAGCTGCTCAATTAATGATTACAGAAAGGGCAGGTGCAAGAAGTAAGGAGTTAAAAGAAAGAATGTTAGCATATAGAGAGTTGCTTCAATCTTATGTTCTTGAAGAAGATTCTGCATTAAAAGCAACTATCGATAAAGCATTAAATACAGATGATCCAGAGAAAAAAGACAATGTTCAAAAAACATGGGAGAGTGAGAAATTTGTAAGTTTGCCACTCGCAGCATCTCTAGCTTTACTTAGCCAGTTACAGGCTAATGTTAGAAATATGCAATCTGATGTTGTAAGATATTTATACAATAAAATAGATGAAGGGTCATTTAAATTCAACTCTATAGAAGCATTGGTAATTCCTAAATCTGATTATATAATGAGAGGTGGAGAGTATTATGCAGAAATTATGATGGCTGCTAGGGATACTACTCAACCACCTATTGTAAGAGTAGATGGCGTAGAGTTAAATGTTGAGTTAGGAAGAGGTATTTTAAAAGTACCAGCTACTTCTGTTGGAAAGAAAACTTGGTCTGGAGAAATTTCAGTAATGCGACCTGATGGGTCTGGTTATGATACACACCCTGTTTCAGGAGAATATATTGTAGCACAACCAAATGTAGTTATATCTCCATCAAAGATGAACCTATTTTATGAGGGCGTTGATAACCCAGTAGAAATTTCTGCACCTGGTATTCCTTCTGAGAACTTAAGACTTAATATAACAAATGCTCGTATTGTGAAACAAGGGGCAGATTACGTCGTAAGACCAAATACTGGTTCTTCCGGAAAAGAGGCAGTAATTTCTGTTAGTGCCGATATCGATGGAAAAGTTCAGAGTTTAGGTAATAAGAAGTTTAGAATTAGAAGAGTACCAGATCCAGTTGCTAAAGTTAATAACCAAATTGGTGGACTTATCCCTAAAGCTGTATTATTAGCTCAGATGGGTATAATGGCAGACATGGAGAACTTTGAGTTTGACCTAAAATTTAGAGTTACTAAGTTTACGGTTTCAACAACAGTAGGTGGTTATGTGCAAGAGCAAGTGTCAAATAGTTCAATGTTTACAGAAGAGCAGAAAGACTTATTGAGACGTTCTGCTAGAGGTCAGAGAGTATTTATCTCGGACATTGAAGCAGTTGGACCAGATCAGAGAAGAAGACCTTTGAGTTCAATTGCATTAGTTATAGATTAAATAGTATATACTTTAATTATATAAAAATATAGATATGAGAAAACAGATTTTTATTTTATTAATTGCAGTTTTTGGGTTAACATTTTTTACTCAAATTAATGCACAAGAATATGAAGAGTTAGCAGCTCGTCCATTAGATAATATTTTTGAGAAAGAGCATATAGCTAATAAAAAGCCTATTCCTTATCCATCTTTAAGAGAGGCTGATATAGTATGGTCTAAAAAAGTATGGAGAATTATCGACTTACGTGAAAAAATTAACCTTCCGCTATACTATCCAACAGATTTTAGTGATGATAGATATAGTTTAGTTGGTCTTTTTGTTCATGGCATTCAATTTTATGGACTTCCAGCTTATTCAACTCACGATGATGAGTTCAAGGTTATGATGAGTATTGACGATGTTCAGAGAGTGATGGGTGCTACAACTGAAACTCAGATAGTTGTTAATCCTGATACTGGCGAAGAGATTGAGCAAGAGGTCACACGTGATATGCGACTTGATGAAGTAAAACAAATTATGGTGAAAGAGATTTGGTACTTCGATAAAACATATTCAAGAATGGATGTAAGAATAATGGGAATGTGTCCTATTAGAGAGTCTATAAATGAAGCGGGTGAACCTGAAAAAAGGCAAACATTTTGGATTTATTTCCCAGAAGCTAGAGAGTTGTTAGCAAAACATGAGGTCTTTAACTTTACGAATGATGCACAAAGAAGATCTTTTGATGATATCTTTATTAAGAGATACTTTGGAAGTTATATAACTCAGGAGACTAACGTCTATAATAATAGAAATATTGAATCATATTCAATGGGTATAGACGCTGCATTAGAATCTGAAAGAATAAAGCATAGCATCTTCCAATTTGAGCATGATTTATGGCAGTTTTAAAACTATAACAAATAGTTTTCTCATATAATGAAATAAAAAAACCGGGTTTTATACCCGGTTTTTTTATATGTGATCATCTCCAAATTCTGTACTTACATCGGTAGTAAATTGTCTGATTTGTTGCTCATTATTCTTAGGGCATATTAAAAGTTCATTACCAGAATCTACAACTATATAGTTGTCTAATCCTTGTATAACTGCAATTTTATCTTTTGGTAATCTAATTATGCTATTTTTAGTATCATATAGTAATGCACGTCCATTAACAATTGAGTTTGAATCTTTATCTTGAGCAGAGTACTCGTAAAGTGAAGTCCATGTTCCTAAATCAGACCATCCAAAATTAGTGGTTTGAACCACTACATTCTCAGCTTTTTCAAGAATACCATAGTCGATGGATATATTTTTACATTCTGTATATGTCTTATTTAAAAAGCTTTTTTCTTCTTCTGTTCCTATTTTAACATCAAGTTTTTTAAATAGTTGTTGAACATCTGGTAGTAATTCATCAAAAGCTTTGTCTATGCTACTTAATCTCCAAATAAAAATACCACTATTCCACAAGAATTCATCGCTTTCATAGAATATAGTTGCCAACTCAAGGTTTGGTTTCTCAGTAAATGTTTTTACTTGATTTATTAAGTTCTCACCTTTTATCTCTTCTCCAATCTGAATATATCCATATCCAGTCTCAGGTTTATGAGGTTTTATACCTAATGTTAATAAAATATCATTTTTTGAAGCATAATTTACACCTTTTTTTATCGCATCAATAAATTCATTCTCATTAATGATTAAATGGTCAGCAGGTGTAACAACAACTGTAGCTTCTTCTTGCTTGCTTCTTATATATGAATTAGAATAGGCTATACATGGTCCAGTGTTTCGTCTAAATGGTTCAGAAAGAATTTGACTCACTTTTATTTCTGGTAGCTCCCTTAAAACTAGGTCGCTATATTCAGCATTTGTAACTACTATAAAATTTTCAATTGGACATATAGGTAAAAATCTTTCAAAAGTCTGTCTTATTAAACTCTTACCCATTCCTAAAATGTCTAAGAATTGTTTTGGGGTATCGTTCTTACTTAATGGCCAAAATCTGCTGCCAACACCACCAGCCATTATTACACAATATGTTTTTTTATTCATATTAATAGCAATATTAATTTATTTATATCTATGTTTTTTATTTCTTTGTATAATGTCATAAATATAGAAAAAATATTTTTTGTTTTCAGTATTTTATGAATAAATGAGATTTTATTTATCTTTAAAGGATATGTTGTTAATAAATATAATTAAGGAAATTGGACGGTATACAGCTTTTATTAAGCGAATATTTTCTCGTCCACCAAAGCATCGTGTATTTTTTAAACAATTAATAAAAGAGATGGATGCTCTTGGAGTTAATTCTATAGGTATTGTATTGATAATCTCATTTTTTATGGGTGCTGTTATCACTTTGCAACTTGCTTATAATATTGAGCTCCCTATTATTCCAAAATATACTGTAGGAGTTGGTGCAAGAGATACTATGCTACTAGAGTTCTCGAGTACAGTTGTGGGATTGATTTTAGCTGGTAAGGTGGGTTCTCATATAGCATCAGAAATTGGTACGATGAGGGTAACTGAGCAGATTGATGTCCTAGATGTTATGGGTATCGATTCTGTGGGTTTTTTAATGTTACCTAAAGTAGTAGCATTGGTAACATTGATGCCTTTCTTAGTATTAATAAGTATGTTTGTAGGTGTTTTTGGAGGATGGTTGGCTGGTAGTTTTACTGGTGTCGTTCCATCAGAAGAGTTTATATATGGTGCACAATATGCTTTTGTACCTTTTTATATAGTCTATTCATTAATAAAATCTGTGATTTTCGCATTTCTAATTACTACTATTTCAGGATATTATGGGTATAATACATCTGGAGGTTCACTTGAAGTAGGAAAAAGTAGTACAAAAGCAGTAGTTGTAAGCAGTGTTCAAATTCTGCTTTTCAATTTGCTCTTAACTCAACTAATGTTAACATGATAGAAGTTAAAAATTTATATAAATCGTTTGAAGACAAAACAGTTCTAAAAGATATTTCCACCTCATTTAAAAAGGGGAATACTAATCTAATTATTGGGCGCAGTGGGTCAGGCAAAACAGTGCTTTTGAAATCTATTGTTGGACTATTTACTCCAGAAAAAGGAGAGGTTCTTTATGATAAAAAAGATTTTTTAAAGATGTCTAAAGATGAGAAGAAAAATGTGCGAGAAGAGATAGGCATGTTATTTCAAGGGTCTGCACTTTTTGACTCCATGACTGTTGAAGAGAATGTGATGTTTCCTTTGGATGTTTTTACAAACAAAAGCTACGAAGAGCGTCGTGAACGTGCTATGTTCTGTTTAGATAGAGTGAATCTTGACGGAGCTGAAAAAAAGCTGCCCTCAGAGATAAGTGGGGGAATGCAAAAGCGCGTAGCTATTGCAAGAGCTATTGCATTGAATCCTAAATATCTTTTCTGTGATGAGCCCAATTCTGGATTAGACCCACAAACAGCGATTGTTATTGATGAGCTAATTAAAGAGCTAACAATTGAGTTTAATATGACCACTATCATTAATACACATGATATGAGTTCTGTTTTTGGCATCGGGGATAATATAATCTTTATCCATGATGGAGAAAAACATTGGGAAGGGAACAAAGATGAAATCATGGATAGTGGTAATGAAGAGTTAGATAATTTTATATTTGCTTCAGAATTTTTGAAGAAAATAAAAAGGTAACATAGATGCTATGACTCTAGGTTGTATCTTTTAATTTTATGATATAAAGTTTTGCGATCTATATTTAGAAGTTTAGCTGCTTTAGTTTTATTATACTTTACAGACTTTAAAACATTTGTAATTTGCTCTTTCTCAATCTCAGCTTGAATTTTCTTTAAATTAGTAGATGATGAAATAGTTATTTTGTTAGAAGATAAATAGTTTGTCATCTCTTCTGGTAATAACTCTTTGCCAGCTTCTTCTGATTGGCTTAATAGCACCATTCTACGGATGGAGTTTCTTAATTCTCTTAAATTGCCAGGCCATTCATACTCATTAAACATTTTGATAACTTCTGAAGATAGCTTTTTTACATTTCTATCAAGTTCTTTATTAGCCTCAGATATAAAGTGATTAGCAAAAATCATTAAATCATCGCCTCGTTCTTTAAGTGATGGTATAGATAATTTGAATTCATTAAGTCTGTGATATAAATCTTCTCTAAATTCGCCTTCTTCTACAGAGTCAAGCAAGTTGTCATTTGTGGCAACTATAATTCTGACATTGATAGGTATTAATTTATCGCTGCCAACTGGTTGAATAACTTTTTCTTGTAAAACTCTTAGAAGTTGTACTTGGACGTCGTATGAGAGATTGCCAATTTCATCAAGAAAGAGTGTACCGCCTGATGCTAATTCAAATTGTCCTTTTTTATCGACCAAAGCGCCAGTAAATGCTCCTTTAACATAGCCAAAAAGTTCTCCAGCAGCAAGTTCTTTAGAGAGCACCCCACAATCTATAGGTACAAATTGAGTTTGTGCTCTTCGGCTTTTTGAGTGAATTTGTCTAGCAACATATTCTTTTCCTGTTCCACTTTCTCCCTCAATAATTATAGACATATCTGTTGGAGCTACCAAGCTAATAAACTCATCTAGCTTTTTAGATACAGAACTTTCCCCAGTGATAAAATGTCTTTCATCAATTGAAGATAAGTTGCTTGTACTACTTGAGGAGCTCTTCTCTTCTAAAAAATGATGAATTAGCATTAGTAGTTCATCTGGATTGACAGGTTTTGTTATAAAGTCAGAAACACCCATTTTCATTGCTCTTACTACAGTTCTAACATCGTGAAAACTTGTCATCATAATTGCTATAAAAGATTGTTTCTTCACTTTTAGGTGTTGAACAATATCCAAACCAGTTCCATCAGGGAGCCTATAATCTAATAAAAATAAGTCGTATTGATTTTTAGATGTTTTGTCAATTGCATCTTGTTTACTTGTAGCACAAAATGGCTTAAACCCCTTTTTTGTTAAAAAGGATTCTAGCATCTTGGCAAAAACAATATCATCTTCAACGATTAAGATTCGCTTCATATAATATGGAAAAGTTTTAGTTGGATATTTTAATTAAGATTTGAAATCTGAGTCCACATAGTAGTGTAACTATGAGCCAAACATAATAAATAAGAGTTTAAAAACAATGATAATAGATGGCAAATAGCTTAAATACTCTAAAAAAAAGGCTGGAGAATTAACTCCAACCTTCTTTCAACTAAAACGAATCTATTTAGGACTACTCAACAAACTCTATATTAATTCTTAAATAATAAGAACCTTTTTTTAATACTTAGAAAATATAAAACTATTGTTACAAATAGTGAATAAAATTTTTCTTCTACTTTTTTCATCTCTTATTAATTGGTTTCTGTCTTTATATATAGAGATAAGTGTGCCAAAAATATAAGATGCTGATAGTCAGTGGTGGTTTGTTTTTGGGGAGCGCAAAATGTGTGGAGTTTTTCCTCGTTTTGGGGTAATTGTGAACTTTGGGCAACAAAAAAGGGTGCCGTTTATGGCACCCTTTTAGAATTATATTTTATTATCAAATTATTTTTGCACAAAATGATAATGAGAACCATATCTTTTGAAAGCGGCTTCGTCTAGCATCTCTCTATGATCAGGATGAGCAACTTTTAAAATTAACTTAGCTCTCTCTTGCAATGTTTTACCATAAAGGTTAACAGCGCCAAATTCAGTTACTAGCCAGTGCATATTTGCTCTTGTTGTAACAACTCCTGAACCTTCTAAGAGTGTAGGAGTAATTTTTGAAATACCTTTATTTGTTACAGATGGCATTGCAATAATTGGTTTTCCACCTTTAGAGTGTCCAGCTCCTCTGATGAAATCAATTTGACCACCTACACCAGAATAAAATGTAGTTCCTATTGAGTCAGCACAAACTTGACCAGTAATATCAACTGCAATTGCAGAGTTAATAGCGGTAACTCGCTTGTTTTTGCGTATGATATCAACACTATTTGTGTGTTCAACATCCATCATTGCAACCATTGGATTATCATTAATAAACTCATATAGTTTATCAGTACCCATAATAAATGAAGCAACAATTTTACCTTTATCTATCTGTTTTTTATTGCCAGTAATAATGCCTTTTTCTACTAAAGGAAGAATTCCGTCAGAGAACATTTCTGTATGGATTCCAAGGTCTTTATGATTTCCAAGCTCTGCAAGTACTGCATTTGGAATACCACCAATACCCATTTGTAAGCAAGCACCATCTTCAACTAATTCTGCAACATTTCTACCAATAGCTTTTTCAACATCAGTTATTGGAGGATTTACATGAGAATATAGTGGTTCGTCGTGCTCAACAACATAATCAATTTTGCTTGAATGGAAAATAGCATCACCCCAAGCGCGTGGTACATATTTATTAACTTGTGCTATAACGATATCTGCATTTTGAATTGCTGCTAATGTTGCGTCAACTGATGTACCAAGTGACACATAACCATGTTTGTCTGGTTGTGATACCTGAACCATTGCAATATTTACTTTTAAATATCCTTGACGGATTAATTTTTGAGTTTCACTTAGGAATACAGGAATGTAATCAGCATATCCAGCTTGAGTTGCTTTTCTTACGTTGGCTCCAACGAAGAATGACTCTAGTTGAAAGACACCTTCAAATTCAGCTTCTGCATAAGGAGCATCGCCCTCTGTATGAATATGCTGAATTTTTACATTGTTAAACTCTTTGTTGCGACCACGTTCAACCATAGCCCTTATCAAAGCCCATGGTGTAACAGCAACACTGCTCAAATGAATTCGGTCGCCAGACTTAATTACTTTTACTGCTTCTTCAGCAGATACTTTTTTGTAAGCCATTTTTTCTGATTTATAATTTATATTTATTTAATTCCTGGTTTAAAAAGATTAGGTAGGTTCATAAAACAAAATGCTCTTAATACTTGTTAGTATTTATAGCTTTTATTTAAAACTGCACAAAAATACTTAATTTAATTAGTTTTACACATTCTAAATATCTGTTTAACATCAGTTTTATGATATTTTAATTAATTAATTTTGTTTTTCTATATAAAACAATGTCTACTATGAATAATGAATTTTCAAAAATCAGGAAAGATTTTTCAAAGTTTAATATAAATCTAAAAGAGTTGGATTCAGACCCTATAAAACAAATTGAAAAATGGGTTGATGATGCTGTGGAATTTAAACAAGCAGAGCCTACAGCTATGTCACTCTCAACTGTTGATGAGAATTTGATGCCATATACTAGAGTAGTTTTGTTAAAAGGAGTTGATGGTGGATTGATTTTTTATACAAATTATCAAAGTTCAAAAGGTAAGCAGATAGAGTTTTCTAATAAGGTTTCGTTACAGTTTTTTTGGCCAGAACTAGAACGTCAAATTCATATTAATGGAGTTGTCGAAATGGTTGAAGAGAATCTGTCCGACAACTATTTTAATAGTAGGCCACGTGATAGTCAGATAGGCGCGTGGGCTTCAAGTCAAAGTGAAGAGATAGAAAGCTTTGAAGATATTGAGACGAGGTTTAATGATTTTGCAAAGAAGTTTGAGGGGAAAAATGTTCCAAGGCCAAAACATTGGGGTGGATATCGAGTTATGCCAACTCAGATAGAGTTTTGGCAAGGCCGCCCAAATAGACTTCACCAAAGGGTAAAATATGTAAAGAATGGAACTCAGTGGGAAATTATGTTGCTTTCACCTTAGGATATTGTCAAGTCTTGGAAAATGTTTTCTAAACTCTGTTTCTGTTGCTTCATTTCAAGTAAAATAATATTTTCTTTCACAGCAAAGTTGAAAATGCTAGGACGTACATCCTCACTAAGAGATGTGTGAAAAGTCCAAATGCCATTTTTTTCAGTTGCATCTATTACTCCAGGAATTTCTATCAGTTTGTCTTTATCAATATCTTTATTGAATATAACTTCTATTAAATTACTGTTTGAAGTTGTTAGTTTTTCAAGTTCATTTGGATGAGCATCTGCAATTAATTTTCCTTTATTTATAATAATGGTTCTTTCACAGATTGCTTGCACCTCTTGCATTATATGTGTTGACAAGAGAATTGTTTTTGATTTTCCAAGCTCCTTTATTAATGTGCGTACATCTGAGATTTGATTTGGATCAAGTCCTGTTGTTGGTTCATCAAGTATTAAAACTTCTGGGTCTGGTATAAGTGCTTGTGCTAGTCCGACTCGTTGCCTATATCCTTTAGATAATTCGCCAATCTTTTTGTTAATTTCGGGTGTAAGCCCTGTCATCTCTACAACCTCACTAATTTTCTTACGCTTATTCTTTATTTTATATATATTACTTATGAATTCTAGGTATTCTAAAATATACATCTCAGGAAAGAGAGGGTTATGTTCTGGTAGATAGCCAATTTTACTTTTATAAAGTATGGGGTCTTCATTGATTTTATGTCCGCAAACTGCCACTTCGCCCGATGATGGTGAAAGAAAACCAGTAATAATTTTCATCATAGTTGATTTGCCTGCACCGTTAGGGCCTAGAAAACCAACAATTTGTCCACTGCCAACTTCAAGTGACACATCACTTAAAGCAGCTTGACTTCCATAAAACTTTGTAACTTTGGAAACAGATATTGACATTGTAATTATTTTTATTGGATAAAGTTATAAAAAATAGAATAAGAGACGATATTTTTGTACTTTCTTTCAAAAACAAATTAAAAATATGAATCATCATAAAGAATTACCACTGTTTTGTGGTTCACTTTTTAAATATAGTAGAAATAAAACAATTGAGGTGCCAGTAGGTAGTGTTAAAATTGGAGGAGATAACTCTATTCGACTTCAATCTATGACAACAACAAATACTTTAGATGTTGAAGCTACAGCAAATCAGTGTATCTCTGTTTTTGATGTTGGGGCTGAGTTGATGCGAATTACAACGCAAGGAAAGAGAGAGGCTGCAGCTTTGGAGGATGTGGTAAAGAGTGTTAGGGATAAAGGTTATGATAAACCTATTGTTGCCGATGTGCATTTTAATCCCGCAGCTGCATTTGAGTCAGCTAAGTGGGTGGACAAGGTCAGAGTAAATCCTGGGAACTTTACTGATGGAGTTAAGAAATTTGAGCATATAAATTATACAGAAGCAGAATATGAAGAAGAGCTAATAGCAATTGAGGAAAAATTAGTTCCATTTATTGAAGTTTGTCAACAATATGATAGAGCCATAAGAATTGGGGTGAATCACGGCAGTTTGTCAGACAGGATTATGTCTAGGTATGGTGATACAGCCGAGGGTATGGTGGCTTCTTGTATGGAATATATTGAGATTTGTAGAAAACATAATTTTCATAAAATAGTACTTAGTATAAAATCAAGTAATACTCGGGTGATGGTTCATACTGTTCGATTACTCGTGGCAACAATGAAAAGCAAAGGGTTTAGTTATCCTCTTCATTTGGGAGTAACGGAGGCAGGTAGTGGAGAAGATGGTAGAGTGAAGTCAGCTGTTGGAATTGGAGCCCTATTGTCGGACGGTATAGGTGACACAATTCGTGTCTCTTTAACTGAAGACCCAGAGAAAGAGATACCTGTTGCAAAAACTTTGATAAATCATATCGACTCTTTTGAGGATTCAGAAAATATTGAGGAGGTTGATTCAGTCAGCTATTATCCATATAGTTATGTGCAAAGAGATAGTCACGAAGTTGCTTTTGTAGGTGGGAAAAAAATAGCTCCAGTAGTTATTGATTCTAGATTTTGTGAGTTGGGGATAAGTTCTACAAAACCAGAGGCGGTTATATTAAAAGATATTAATCAGCGAATGCCGAAAGAGTGGGAGGATGTTGTGAAAATTGTTCCAAGTTCAGAGCAGTTTGAAAGTTCGGATAATTTTATTCCACTATATAATAATATTGATAATTGTAATCCTGACAGGGCATCCATTCTAGAAGTATATTATAATGATTTTGACAATGAAATGATAGATAAATTGTCATTAAATAAAAATATTATTTTACTTTTAAAGAGTCATAGTAGTCACGTTATGGCTGAAATGAGAGCACACTTTTTAAAGTTGCAAAATAACAAGATTACTCATCCAGTTATTATTTCTAGAAATTATTTATACAATGATGATGAGACTTTACAAATAATTTCATCTTTTGATTTGGGAGGTCTATTTTTAGATGGGTTTGGAGATGGTTTATGTTTAAGTTTTGAAAATAAGCCTCTTGACTTTGTTTTAAATACATCATTTGGTATATTACAAGCATCAAGAGTCCGTTTTTCTAAGACAGAGTTTATCTCGTGTCCAGGATGTGGACGAACGCTTTTTGATTTACAAGAAACAACCAAAGAAGTTCAGTCAAGGACTAGTCATTTGAAAGGACTGAAAATTGCCATAATGGGTTGTATTGTCAATGGTTTGGGTGAGATGGCAGATGCAGATTATGGTTATGTTGGTGCGGCAGCAGGCAAGATATCTTTATATAAAAAGAGAGAATTAGTTGAGAGAAATATACCAGCTACCGAAGCTGTTGATAAATTGATAGATATTATAAAAGAAAATAGTGACTGGGTTGATGAGTGATAATTTGTGTGATTATCAGTCTTTTGTGTATATTGTTGATAAAAAATCATACTAAAATACTGTTTGTGTGCAATAAAAGTTTAACTTTGAGATATTACCACAGATTTTATTTGTAAAATAAAACTTAAATACTAAAACATAAAACAACTTAATATATGGCTAAAATCATTGCACTTGCTAATCAAAAAGGTGGTGTTGGTAAAACCACTACAGCAATAAATTTAGCGGCCAGTTTGGCCGTATTAGAGTATAAAGTTTTGGTTGTTGATGCTGATCCACAGGCTAATGCAACTTCTGGTCTTGGTTTTGATTTAAACGAGATAGAGAACAGCATTTATGAGTGCATCATTGATGGTGTTGAGCCTTCTAAGGCAGTTATGCAAGCAGAGATTGACAATTTATATCTTTTGCCTTCACATATTGATTTAGTAGGTGCAGAAATTGAGATGCTCAATATGCCTGAGAGGGAATATGTATTAAAAGGAGTTATTGATTCTATAAAAGAGGATTATGATTTTGTATTGATAGACTGTTCACCTTCTTTAGGATTGATAACTGTAAATGCATTAACTGCATCTGATTCTGTAATAATTCCTGTTCAATGTGAATATTTTGCATTAGAGGGATTAGGAAAACTGTTGAATACTATCAAGATAATTCAAAATCGACTCAATCCAGAGCTTGAAATTGAGGGCTTTTTATTAACTATGTATGATAGTCGATTAAGATTGTCTAATCAAGTTGTAGAAGAGGTTCAGAGTCATTTTCAAGATATGGTTTTTGAAACGCTTATAGCTCGTAATGTGAAGTTGAGCGAGGCACCAAGTTATGGAAAGGCCGTGATAATGTATGACGCGACATCAAGAGGAGCGACAAATTATTTGAACTTAGCCCGTGAGTTATTACAGAAGAATAATATGACAAAAATAGATAGAGAATAATATCTGTTATTAATTTATATAAAGAATATTTTACCAGTAATGGGAAAGAAAAGTGCATTAGGACGTGGTTTAGGAGCTTTGATTGATACCTCAGAGGATATTCGATCGAGGCCTTCTGCATCCATTAACGAAATTGAGATAAGTAAAATTGAAGCAAACCCTTGGCAGCCGCGCTCACATTTTGATGAGGAGAAGCTTGAAGAGTTGGCAGCTTCAATAAAAGGAGTAGGTATTGTTCAGCCATTAACGCTTAGAAAAATGGCTAATGGGAAATATCAAATTATAGCGGGTGAACGTCGATTTAGAGCATCACAAATAGCAGGTCTTAGAAGTGTACCAGCTTATATTAGAGATGCTGATGATGATACGATGTTAGAAATTGCGTTGGTTGAAAACATTCAGCGTGAAGACCTAGACCCAGTTGAGGTTGCTATTAGCTACCAAAGACTTATTGATGAGTGTAACTTAACGCAAGAAAATCTTTCTGAAAGAGTTGGTAAAAAAAGATCTACTATAACTAACTATCTTCGTCTTTTGAAATTGCCAGCAGAGGTTCAGCTAGGATTAAGAAAACGAGAAATCTCTATGGGCCATGCTAGAGCTCTTGTTTCTGTAGAAAATTCAGATGTTCAGATATCTATTTATAAAGATATTGTAGAGAATGACTACTCTGTAAGAGTTGTGGAAAAACTTGTAAGAGATTTGTCAGAACAAGGGAAGCCAGTTAAGAAAACTCAAGCAAAAAAAGATGAAAAATCTGAGGGGTATGATGAATTAAGAGAGCAGTTATCAAGTTTTTTTAATACAAATATTCAGTTTTCAAGAAATGATTCTGGAAAAGGGAGAATAGTTATTCCTTTCAAGACAGATGATGACCTTGAGAGAATTATTGCCATTTTAGACAAAGCAAAATCATAACAAGTAAACAAGATTGCGTGTGAATTCAAAAGTTGGAATAATTCTAATTTTTATAATATTAGGTTTATTTTATGCCAGCAATTCTGCCTATTGTCAATATGCAGATACAATCGTAGTAGACAACAATGATGTTGTTTATGGAGTTGAATTAAAGAGTGAAAAATTACACTCTCCGCATAAAGCATCTATGTATGCAGCTGTTTTACCAGGGTTAGGACAGATTTATAATAAAAAATATTGGAAAGTTCCCATTCTATACGCAGGGGTGGGAGGTGTTGTTTATGCCATAAAATTCAACTCAGAACAATATGATAGATACCGTTCAGCTTATAGAGATTTTTTAATAAAAGACCCTCAAAATAAAAGCTATTTAGACATAATAGCCAACTCTCCAATTACTGAAGAGGAGATTAATGGACAATATGCCGATTGGTTTTTACGTACTTTAGATAACAGAAGAAAATATTATAGAAGATATAGAGATATTAGCTATGCAGGAATTGTAGCAGTATATTTAATACAGATTATTGATGCTACAGTTGACGCGCATTTCAAAAACTTTGATATTAGTGATGACTTATCATTAAACTTAGAGCCTGTGGTTTTGTCTAACCCTTCAAAAAGTCCTAATGGTGTAGGGTTACAATTGAAATTTACTTTTTAAAGATGAGAAAAATATATTTAATTATTATAAGCGCTCTCTTAAGTAATGCTTTAATGGCAGATTACAATAGAGAAATGTTGGATGTTGATAGGTTCGATACAGAGCTAGATAGTTTAATGAATTTATGGCATTCAAGAAGTTATACTTCAAATGACTTTGTTTTAGATTCAATAAATTATTCTGCAGAAAACTTTAAGGAAGATTTGCCAGACTCTGTTTATATTCAGCGATTAGCAGATATTGAGTCTCCATTTGCTATGTCATATAATCCGCAAGTTAAGTCATATATAAAGTTATATACTCAAAAAAGAAGAGATCAAGTCTCTATGATGTTAGGACTTGCAGACTATTATTTTCCAATATTTGAAGCTGCGCTAGATGCTAACGATATGCCTTTAGAGTTAAAATATTTGCCAGTAATTGAGTCTGCATTAAATCCTTTAGCACTTTCTAAAATGGGAGCATCTGGCTTGTGGCAGTTTATGCTTTATACTGGAAGACAGTATGGCCTAACAGTTGATTCTTATGTTGACGAGCGTCGAGACCCATATAAATCAACTGAGGCAGCTGTAACATTTCTGAAAGATTTATATAAAATATATGGAGATTGGCAACTGGTTATTGCTGCATATAATTGTGGTCCAGGCAATGTTAATAAAGCTATTAGACGTTCTGGTGGGAAAAAGGATTTTTGGGAAATATATTACCGACTTCCCAGAGAAACAAGAGGATATGTACCAGCTTTTATAGCTGCAACCTATACATTTAATTATGCAAAAGAGCACAATATTACAAAAAC
>JGI24707J26582_10001787_pt1 | contig 16712 bp, 18 predicted proteins | sample BioPla1DNA1_FD_26582 | JGI IMG/M metagenome (IMG submission 26582)
GAGGTATTACCGCCTGCGGAAAACCAGAACGAGACGGCCGGGTTAGGTGGTCTTGAGAGACCCCCTCTGGGCCGGTATCACCCTTCCTCTGTCGGGTCCCCCGCAGGGCGCCTGGACGAAGGGTAGGGGCCGCGAGCCCGTGGTGGACCGATCAGGCGGTTGCAGCGACCTTGTCGATCATGTAGCCCGCCACACTGAGCGCGGCGATAAAGACGACCAGCGCAGCAACATACGCCAACCCATCCATCCCTTCCACCAGCCCGGGCAGCATCACCAGCAGGACAATGAAGAGTACCAGGCATCCAATAGCTGCCAGCACCTCAAGAACCCGTACGTTCATATGTAGGGGTGAGACGTAACCTGGTATATCACTATCTCTGCAAAAGATCCTGATGCGGGTGGGGTAGCCCCATATGCTGTGCACAGTCGTGTTACGGCCAATCGCCGTACGCAGCGGGAGCGGCCATGGTGACACTCGGCAAAAAACCGTTTCCCGAGTGCGTGCTGGCGGGAATACCTGAACGGGATCCCAGATGACCGGGTGGTTCTTCGAGCACTACCCGAGCGAGTCTCCCGGGGTGGAGATGCTCCATCCCCGCATCCCTAAAGGACTCCCGGAGATCTGAAGCGGTATCGATCCAGTCCGAACGCAACCCTTATGAGGAGATCGGAATGAGGATATGGGCATGGGATTAGAAGATCGCGCGCGGGTGATTGCTCACATGGATCAGGCCGTGATGCTCCTTGCCGGGAGGATGGATCCCCGGCTCATACCCGAAGTAGGAATGAACATCGTCTATGCTCTGCCCGATGCCCGGAGTAGAGACGATGTGGCGGGCGTNCTCGGACGGATCGTCAGGCTCGGCGACCGGGTCCACCCTGTCGGGGAGATCACGTTTGGAGCAAGTGACCACGTAGCGCGCATCGTGCTCACGGCCATGCACTTCGATCAGGGGATCAGAAGCGCGGCAAACATCCGCTTCTCTGAGACCATTCTCCTTGAGATGGAGAACCTCATGTTCGAGATCTGCTCGTTTGATCGGGAGAGTGAGCCGCCAGGTGTGCAGACGATGGACTGGGGCGTCGCCTCCTGCTGCAAGGAGGGTGTTCCCGACGTCATCTATGACCGGGGAGCGCAGGGAAAAGAGCCGATGATCAGGGTGCTTGGGGAGGATCCGGTCACGGTCGCACATAATATTCTTAAACTGTCAGGCCGCATTAACTATGCACAATTGTAAGGGAAGGTCCACATGGGAATAAAACCATCGTATATCAAGAACCTCGGCGAAGAGCTCCTCATCAAACATCGCGAGAGGTTTAGNGGGAACTTTGAGGAGAATAAACACGCTGTAGCTGAAGTTGCCGCAATCGATAGCAAGCGTGTCAGGAACAGGGTCGCCGGGTATATCTCAAGAAAGATAAATACAAGGAAGCGATAACCCTCTAGTATGTTTGAGGGAATCCTTCCAGCAATCATTACTCCTTTTCGCCGTGACTCCAGGGCGAGCCTCGATATTGAGGGGTTACGGTCCAANGTTGAATCGCTGCTCCAGGGTGGGATCCACGGGATCGTCCCCTGCGGGTCGACCGGGGAGGCCGCGACGCTCACGTTTGAGGAGCATGAGCAGGTGATTCTGGAGACCGTCGAGATCGTCAACGGAAAAGTGCCGGTGCTCGCCGGGACCGGATCGAATAACACCGAGGAGGCGATCCGCCTGACCCGCTCAGCACAGGATGTCGGTGCAGACGGTGCTCTGGTCATCAGCCCGTATTACAACAAGCCAAACCGCTCAGGCCTCATCAAGCACTTCACGAAACTCGCCGATCTCGATCTTCCTATCATCCTCTACAACGTTCCGGGCCGGACGGGACAGAACCTCCAGCCTGATCTGGTGGTTGAACTGGCGAAACATCCAAACATCGCCGGGATCAAGGAAGCGAGCGGTGATATCACTCAGATCTCCCGAATTATCGAGGGGACGCGGGATGAAGACTTCGTCGTGCTCTCCGGGGATGATGCCATGACCCTTCCTATCCTCGCGCTGGGGGGCGCGGGTGTGATATCGGTCGCCGCCAATGCCGATCCCCGCCGGATGTCGCAGATGTACGAGTCCTACCGCGCAGGCGACTTTGCCCGCGCACTGGANCTGCACTTTGAGCTCTCTCCGCTCTTCCGGGCGATGTTCATCGATACGAATCCTATCCCCGTGAAGAAAGCTGTGGAGATCCTTGGAATGGCAGCAGGACCAGTCAGGTTGCCGCTCGATGAGCTGGATGAGGGGAAGACGGAGCAGCTGAGGAGGGTGCTGGAGAACTATGATTAAGGTAGCTGTCTCCGGCGCCCTGGGTCGGATGGGCACCATGATCGGCCGGATCGTCGATGATGCGCCCGACCTGGAGCTGGTCGGCGGGACTGATATACGGGAAGGGACGCTCTTTGGGAAGGAGGTGGTTCCCTCGGCGCGCATAGATGCATTCCTCAAAGAGACGGAGNCGGATATCCTCATCGACTTCACGGTCGCAGCCGCTGCGGTCGAGAACATCAGGGCNGCGGCCAGGAACAACGTGGCGCTTGTCGTCGGGACGACCGGGTTCTCCCCTGAGCAGGGGGAGATCATCCGGAGCGCCGTCGAGGGAAGCGTCCCCGCGGTGATATCGAGCAACTTCTCTGTCGGTGTCAACATCTTCTGGGAACTCGTGCGCGAGGCCGCCCGTGAGCTTGGCGACTACGATATCGAGGTCACCGAAGCTCATCATCGCTACAAGAAGGATGCTCCGAGCGGCACCGCAAAGACGATCCTCCAGATCCTGGATCAGGAGCTCGGTGAGCGCGAGAAGGTCTACGGCCGCGCGGGTATGGCGGAGCGAAAGGGTGAGATCGGTGTGCACGCCATCCGGGGTGGTGATATCGTCGGCGATCATACGGTCCTCTTCGCGGGGAATTTNGAGTGCATCGAGATCTCCCACCGCGCCTACGACCGCGCAGTGTTCGCACAAGGAGCTATCCGGGCCGCCCGCTGGGTTATCGGGAAGGAGCCACGCATCTACACGATGCAGGAAGTTCTGGGGATACGGTAAAGATCGCTTTTTCTTGCGGGGGCGGAGCGAAAAGACCTCGACCAACAAATAGGTGCGGGGACGGGCGCTCCACCCCGAGAGCCCTGCAAGATAAAAAATTATATGTAATTATGAAGTCCAACCCTACTTGCATGCTCCAAGCCTACAAGTATCGGATGTATCCATCGAGAGGGCAAGTTCCGCTCCTCATGCTGCACCACGTCCATGCCTGTCGGTCTGTGTATAATCACTCCCTGGAGCAGGAGATTCGAGCATACGAACAGGATGGTCAAAAGCTCTCCTGTTTCGATCTGAACACCCGCCTTCCCGCCCTCAAAGAGGAGCATCTGTGGCTCAAAGAAGTCAACTCCCAGTCACTCCAGTGCGCGAACAGGAACCTCGATGATGCCTCCACTCGATCCTTCCGTGAGAAGAAAGGATTCCCACGATTCAAGTCGAAGGGAGCCGTATCAGGTGCCGCAACATACGCGCCATCGAGCCTGTGGACACGGGCTCCCGTTGGGGAGGGGGATGGCAGCTGAGAAATCCCGCCCGTGAACGCGGGGTAATTCATTTTTGATTCACCAAAGAAACATACTTCAAGAGGATGAAAAATGCCAGCAGTCGTTGATATTGAGAAGTGTACCGGTTGTGAGACCTGCGTGGATGTCTGCCCATCTGAGGCGATCACCATGGTGGACGGCAAAGCAAAAGTAGATCCTGATCTCTGTGTNGATTGCGAGACCTGTGTTGATGAGTGTCCATCTGAGGCTATCACGATGGAATAAGAAAACACACTCTTTTAATACCACTAGCACAAGAGATATTTTCGTCTATGATCAATGTAGGAGTGCTTGGTGCCACAGGGGCAGTGGGACAGCGCTTCGTTCAGCTTTTAGCGGATCATCCCTGGTTTCATCTCCAGACACTCACCGCTTCTGAACGGAGTGCAGGAAAACCGTACGGCAAGGTGGTTAACTGGCGTCTCGACGCGCCGTACCCGGATACGGTCAGCGATATCGTCATCACTCCCACAACCGTTGAGAGTCTGAAGGACTGNGACCTTGTCTTCTCGGCGCTCCCTGCCGACGTAGCGACGTCNCTTGAGACCGAGATCGCCGAAGCGGGTATCGCCGTCTGCAGCAACGCCCGATCGCACCGTATGGATCCGGACGTTCCCCTGGTGATACCTGAGATCAACCCGGATCACCTGGGCCTGATCGACATCCAGCGGGACCGGGGGCGCGGGGGGTTCATCGTGACCAATCCGAACTGCTCGACGATCGTCCTTGCTCTGGCTCTCGCACCCCTCAGATCGTTCGAGTTTCATGATGTGCGTGCAGCAACCATGCAGGCAATCTCAGGGGGCGGGTTTGCCGGTGTTGCAGCCATGGATATCTACGATAACGTTGTCCCGTATATCGGGGACGAGGAAGAGAAGATAGAGACTGAGATCGTAAAGATCATGGGGACGTTCAATGGCTCTGAGGTGATCCCGGCCCCGTTCAAGGTGAGCACAAGCTGCCACCGGGTCCCGGTCATTGATGGGCACACCATGGCCGTCTGGGTCGACGTTACGGAGTCAGTCGATGAAGTGAAAAAAGCTTACGCAACCTTTAAATCTCCCTTCAGCAATCTACCCTTACAACCGGCAAAAGCAGTTGAGCTCCTCGACCAGTCCAACCGCCCGCAACCACGACTCGACCGTAACCGTGGGCGGGGCATGACGGTCTCCGTCGGGAGAATTCGGGAAGGATTACGGTTCATTGCGCTCGGGCACAACACCATCCGTGGGGCTGCAGGTGCATCCGTTCTCAACGCAGAGCTGATATACTCAAGGAAGTATCTCTAGACGAGGTGGGCTAATAGCTATGAAAGATAATACAGTATTCGTAGGGAATAAACCAGTCATGAACTATGTGCTCGCGGTGGTCACCCAGTTCAACAACGGGGCTGAAGAAGTCGCAATCAAGGCCAGAGGGAAGGCGATCTCTCGCGCCGTCGATACAGCGGAGATCGCGCTCAACCGGTTCCTGGAGAACGTGAGCAAGAAAGGGATCTTTACATCAACTGAGATGATCGATACCGATACCGGCAAGACAAACGTCTCAAGTATTGAGATCGTCCTCACTCAGCTGAAGTGAAGGATCAACTCTTTTTTTTGCCTCCCTACNCAGGGTGGTGGGCGGCGGATGGGGGAAGCGTTCCAGGGGGGACCCTTCGAGAATGCGCTACAAGCCGAGTGGNCACCGTAAAAACCATATATTTTGCGGCGATCTGTCCATATCTCTGCCATAGGGGCTCTTGGACATGTGGCTACCATAAAGGTTTTATCGCTCTCGGAACAACCATTCTATCATGAGATGGGTGACAGCAGGGGTTGTGCTGATGCTCATAGCTGTGCTCGCCGCCCCTGCGGCAGCGGGGAGCGATGAGCGGTACAGCTACATCACCGTCGAGAATGTCACTGTTCGCCTGCTCGAGGAGGACGCTGTCGTAACCATAAACTATCAGATCGATAGCGGCATCGGGCTCCTCGTCCTCCTCCTTGGAAAATCAGATTTGAGACAGAAAGTACTTGATGTACTCAACTTCGAGGGTGCCAGGGTCCAGACTGTCGATCTGGAGCATGCCGTGGTCCACGTGAAGAACGCGTCGAATGATTACGGGCGCGGCTCTTACTGGTTCCCCGAGCATAGGTTCGGGGTGGTCGTGCCTTCACTCACCATCGTCACTCCGCACGACACCAAGCATTACGAGAAGGTCAACGAGATCACCGGCGGACTCGGGTACTTCTCAACCAATTGATCATACATCACTCTGTTTTGTCGGGCAGAGGGCGTTCTCGACGTCGTCGGCCTTATCCCTGATCTCGACCTCAAAACCCATCGGGTTGGCGAGGAGGTAGTAGAGGAGGCTCAGGTGTAGATCGCTCTCCCGGGTGAGGCATGTCCTCTCGATCATCCCACAGAACTTCTGGAACTCAACCAGCGGGCGGCGGATATGAGGGGGTGGTGGGTATCAAAGAGCTGCTCCATCACCCGTGGGTAGAGGCGCCGCCGGTATCCGGTGGGGACGGACTGGAGATCCCGTACCGCCGCCCCCGGAGGGCCTGGAGGTCAAAAGAGCGTGTATCTCCGCGAGCTCTTGCCCTGGTCTTTGCCGTCCGCAGACCCGGCGGATGTTCGCCTCATCTCTTCCTGCATTCATCCTGGAGTGGCCTTGATCGGCAAGGGGCATGAATCATCTCCCTGGCGGCCCGCACCCTACTGGAAGTGTGGCAGGACTTCTTCCCGGTAAAACTCCATAAACGCTTGCTGTTGCTCTCCGATCTGGTGGACGCAGATGTGGTCGAACCCCATCCGAATGCCCTCCTCGATCTTCTTGATATGGCGCTCGGGATCGGGGCCGCAGGGGATATCTTCCGTCACGTCCCAGAGTGTCACCATCGTTGCCAGTTGTTCGTAGTGGGTTGGTGTGGGGAGGATCCGATTCAACTCTCCCTTGTTCGCCGCGATGGGCCACTGCTCATAGGCGGTCATCCGTCCTACCTCTTCGCTCTCCGCCCAGCAGACCGAGATCTCCAGGTATGCCGGTTTATCGTCACCTCCGGATTTTCGAAAGACGATAAGACTCTCCTCCGCGTTTGTCCCCCCGTTGATGAATCCTTCTCCGATCCGCGCTGCCAGGGAGGCGCTGATCGGGCCCTCGGACGCTATATAGATCGGGGGGAGAACCTCGGGGAGCGAGAAGATCTCCGCGTTCTCAAGGGCGTAGAAGGCGCCGTAATAGTTCTGCACGCCCCCCTTCCAGAGCAGCCTGATCACCTCCACCGCCTCTTCAAGCATCTCTATCCTGACCGGCGCCGGGGGCCAGCGATCGCCGAAGACATGCTCGTTGAGGTACTCCCCTGACCCGAGGCCGAGGGCGAACCGCCCGGGCATCATGGCTGCGGCGGTCGCCGCGGCCTGGGCGATGATGCCCGGATGTATCCTGACCGTCGGGCAGGTGACACCCGTGAGCAACCGGAGCTCTGCCGTCACCTGGGATATGCCGCCGATGACCGCCCAGACAAATGGGCTCTCTCCCTGCCTGGTGGTCCAGGGGAGGTAGTGATCCGATATCATGGCAAACGCAAACCCGGCATCCTCTGCCTGGCGGGCGTTGCAGACAAGGTCAGGGGCGCCGTGCTCCTCGCATGACAGCTTATAGCCAATCTCAACCATTCTTCAATCAACCCCCCACGGTGGTGTGGGCACTGGCTCCCTCGAGCATCTCACAACCATATACACTTTCCCCCCTGGCCCGGTACCAGATATATAGAATCCTCGCCATACTGTACTGCATGACAACGCCAACCCTCCAGGTTGCTCTCGATCTCCTCGAGATCGATCGTGCGGTAGAGATCGCAGACGAGGCGGTCCGCGGTGGCGCAGACTGGATCGAGGCCGGGACGCCCCTGATCAAGAGTGAGGGGATGCAGGCTGTGCGGGCGCTCCGGGAGCACTTCCCCGGGCACGAGATCGTCGCTGATATGAAGGTCGCCGATACCGGGGCCATCGAGGTGGAGATGGCGGCAAAGTCTGGTGCCGGTATCGTCTGTATCCTCGCCGACGCCGACGATACCGTCATCGCCGAGGCGATCCGGTCAGCCCGGAAATACGGCGTCCGGATCATGGCCGATCTCATCAACGTCCGCGACCCCGTATCCCGGTCCCGCGAGCTTGAGGACCTCGGCGTCGACTATATCAACGCCCATGTGGGCATCGATCAGCAGATGATCGGGGGATCGTCGCTCGACCTCCTCCGCCGCCTCGCCGGGGAGGTGCATATCCCCATCGCCGTCGCGGGAGGGCTCGGTGCGGAGACCGCGTCCGAGGCTGTTGCCGCCGGGGCCTCGATCGTCATCGTGGGGGGGAATATCATCAAGGCCGCGGATGTGACCGCCGCAGCACGGCGGGTTCGGGACGCCATCGACCGGCCTGAGGTACGACCACGGGAGGAGGAGAGCCCGGAAGCTGCCATCCGCCGGTTGCTGGACGCGGTCTCTGCGCCGAACGTCACCGATGCCATGCACCGCAAAGGGGCCATGATCGATATCGTCTCCATCTGCGGTCGGACAAAAGCGGCCGGCCGGGCGGTGACGGTCAGGACCATCGCCGGGGACTGGGCAAAACCCGTCGAGGCGATCGACCTCGCTGGACCGGGGGATATCCTCGTCATCAGTAACGACGGGGGAACGCATGTCGCGCCCTGGGGGGAACTTGCCACCCATTCGGCCAAAAATCGCGGGATTGCCGGCATCGTGATCGATGGAGCGGTCCGGGATGTCGACGACATCAGGGAGATGGGCTTCCCGGTCTTTGCCCGGGGGACCGCCCCGAACGCCGGGGAGCCGAAAGGGCTGGGCGAGATTAACACCGAGATCCTCTGTTGCGGCCAGGAAATCCGGCCGGGAGACTGGATCGTCGCTGACGAGAGCGGGGTTGTGGTGATACCCCGGGAGCGAGCCTACGAGATCGCACGCCGGGCGATGGAGGTGAAGAAGACTGAGGAGCGGATCCGAGGAGATCCGGCGCGGGCGGACGCTCTCGGAGGTGGCGGATCTCTTGAAGTGGGAGAAGCGGCGTTGATGGTGGAGCAGGCGATTACCCTCTTGGTGAATGGTCATCCGCTCCCTGGAATCAGGAGCGCTCTAGAAGTGGGTGGGGTGGAGACCCCGCAACTATCGGAAAAGTGACGCTTTGAGGAGTTCTCCTCCCCGGTCAAGGATCTGCCGGACAGCGCCCTCCACCTGGTCCACGCGGACGATCAGGATCGCTCCGCCCTTGCCCGAGTAGGCGTAGGCGTACTCGATATTGATCCCGGTATCCCCAAGGATCGATGCGATATCCGAGAGCCCACCGGGCTCATCGCGCATCTTGATACCTATGACCTCGGTAAACGAGACACGGAACCCGAGATCGGTCAGCGTCCGGTGGGCATCCTCTGGCCGATCGACGAGTGCCCGTACGACCCCAAACCCGTTTGCTTCGGCAATGCTAAACGCAAATATGTTAATCTTCGCATCTCGGAGCGCACCGGCGATAGCCGCGAGGCGCCCCGGCCGGTTCTCCGAAAAGATTGAGATCTGTTTGATGATATACGACTTCTCCATTACAAAGACCTCCTATCAACGACTTTCTTCGACTTACCCTCAAAACGCGGGAGGGAACCCGGTTCAACCAATTCTACGCCCGCACCCACGTTCAGGGTGGATCTGAGGCGGTGCTCCACGGTCTTCCGGATCATCATGAGATCGGTGATCTTGTCCGAGAACGCCTCCTCGCTCACCTCAACCCGCACGAGCATGGTATCGAGCGCACCCTTCCGGTCGACGACGATCTGAAAATGTCGCCCGACCTCCGGTATCTCGAGCAGCGCGTGCTCCACCTGCGAGGGGAAGACGTTGATGCCCCGGACGATCAGCATATCGTCCACCCTCCCCTGGATCCGCCGGATCCGCGGATGGGTCCGCCCGCAGGCACAGGGTGATTCGTCCATGACGGTGATGTCTCCTACCCGGTACCTGATCACCGGGAAGGCCTCCTTCTGCAGGATGGTGACGACCAGCTCCCCCCGCTCGCCGGGAGGGAGCACCTCCCCGGTCTCCGGATCGACGATCTCTGTAAGGGCAAGATCGCTCCAGATATGGATGCCCTGTTGCTCCGAACACTCGGTGAACATTGGGCCGGAGAGCTCACTCGTGCCGTAGATGTCGTAGGCGCGGATCCCGAGCCAATTCTCTATTCGGTTTCGCATCTGTTCAGACCAGGGCTCAGCGCCGAGTATACCCACCCTGAGATCGGTATCGTCTCTGATGGAGACGCCCATCCTCTCAGCCACCTCCCCCATATGGAGGAGGTAGGATGGGGTGCAGGCGATAGCGGTGGTATGGAGATCCTGCATCAGCTCGATCTGGCGTTCGGTGTTCCCGACGCTCGTCGGGAGGACGGTTGCACCGATGCGTTCGGCACCGTAGTGGGCCCCAAGCCCTCCGGTGAAGAGGCCATAGCCGTAGCTCACCTGGAGGACATCCCCGCGCCCGAGGCCGCAGGACGCGAATGCACGNGCAAGTGATTCGCTCCAGGTCTCGATATCGTTCCTGGTGTAGCCGACGACCGTCGGCTTCCCGGTCGTCCCTGAGGAGACATGGTACCTGACCAGCTCATCCTTCGATGCATAGAAGAGCCCGTCCGGATAGTTATCGCGCAGGTCCTGTTTGTACATGAACGGGAGCTTCTGGATGTCATCCAGCGATCTGATATCGTCAGGCCGGATCCCCTGTTCCTTCATCCGCTGCCGGTAAAACTCACTCCTCTCGTACACCCGGGTGATGAGCGCTTTTGCAAGCGTGTACTGGGCCTTCCGGAGTTCTTCAGGCGGCATTCCCTCTACCTTCGGGTTCCAGCACCCCATCAGAGGTCACCCCGCCGATCGATGACCCGCCTGGCCTTCCCCTCGAACCTGGGCAGCGATCCGGGCTCCACCAGCTTCACCATGGTCCGGAGCCCGAGGGTGTTGTGGAGTTCGCCGGCGATCTGCCTCTGGATACGGGTGAGGTCCTGGAGTTCCCCGGAGAACCCGACCCTGGTCATCTCCACCTCGATGGTCATCTCGTCGAGGTGTCGTGTCCGGTCGACGTAGACCATGAACTGCTCCCCGACCTCAGGGAGGGACCGGAGCACGTGCTCGATCTGCGATGGGAAGACGTTGACTCCCCGGATGACCAGCATGTCNTCGCTTCTGCCNGTTATCCTCTCAAGTCTCTGCCCGCGCCCGCAGATGCAGTCTCCTTCGATCAGGCGAGTCACATCGCCGGTGCGGTAACGTATGAGTGGCAGGGCCTCCTTGACAAGNGGTGTGATGACCAGCTCCCCCCGCTCGCCGGGAGCGAGTCGCTCGCCGGTCGCAGGGTCGATGATCTCGGCCAGGTAACAGTCGTGCCAGAGGTGGAGGCCGGATCGCTCTGCGCACTCAAACGCCACCCCAGGGCCATACATCTCTGAAAGGCCGTAGCTGTCGTAAGCCTTGAGGTCAAGGCGCCGCTCAAGCTCAGCACGCATATTCTCAGACCAGGGCTCAGCTCCAAAGATCCCGACCTGCAGGGTATCGAGGGTCTTTCCCATCGANTCAGCCACCTCGGAGAGGTGAAGGGCATAGCTTGGCGTGCAGTGGATGGCGGTCACCCCGAAGTCCTCGATCATCTCGATCTGACGACGGGTGTTCCCGGTCGCGCTCGGTATCACGGTCATACCGATCTTCTCGGCGCCGTAGTGGAGCCCGAGGCCACCGGTGAAGAGACCATAGTTGACNGCGTTCTGGAAGATATCGTCTTCCCCAAGACCAATCATGGTCATGTTCCGCGCGACCAGCTCGGACCAGTTATCCAGATCCTTGCGGGTGTAGCCGACGACCGTCGGTTTCCCGGTGGTGCCGGAGGTGGTGTGGATCCGNACGATCTTTCGGAGCGGGACNGCAAAGAGACCAAACGGATACCCGGCCTGGAGCTCCGATTTATAGGTGAAGGGGAGCCTCTCCACATCATCAAGCGTCCTGATGTCATCCAGCGAGACGCCCGCTTCCCTGAATTTTCTCTGGTATAGCTCTACCTCCTGTGCCTGACGAAACGTCCATTTCAGCCGCTTCAGTTGAAGATCTGCAAGCTCCTCAGGCCGGATAGTCTCTATCGCCCTGTTCCAGAACATAAGTATCCCATCGGTATGCCGCCGGCCGGTGAGGAGAAGAGCCCTCCCGGCCGCACGTTGTTGGTGATCGATCGAAGGCACCAGGCGACCTGAGATGCCGCCGAGTGCACTCTCTCTCAGTATATGGGCGGCCGGTGCGGAAAAGGTTTGTTAACCGGTGGCGTGCCACCCCGTGGCAGCCCCGGGGCGCGCCGGCAGCCGGCACCACCAGCCCGCATCGTTGCGTTCGTCTGGTATGCTGCCGATTCGATGCATTCATCACCAAAAGGCGCCCACCACTTCTCCTCAGAGTGATACGATGACAGCGATGCAACCCTGGCTCCCCGTCTTCGGATACGGGGGGCATATCAAGGCGACGACACAGGAACTGGTCATCGCGCACGGAACAGATACACGACGCTACCCGCTCCANGAGGTGAAACACCTCCTGATCGTCGGCGGACATACCCTGCATACCTCGGCAGTGACAAACCTCCTCAAAGCTGGCGCTGTCATCACATTCTTTGATATCGACGGTACGCCCGTCGGCCATCTCTCTCCNTACGGCTACCAGCCGGAGGTTGATGTGCGCACCGCCCAGAGACGAGCCACTCCCTACCGGTTCGCCCAGCCGTTTGCAGTAGCTGGCCTGCGGTCACGGCTCCTCCTCCTTGAGGACCTCTGTGGCCGCATCGGGCAGGATATCTTCTATGCCGGGGAACTTGACTTCCTCTACCAGGCCCGGGATGAACTCGCGGTCTCGGTAACCATGGATGAGCTGCGGAGGCTCTCCCGTCTGACCGGCGATATGTACTACGAGATCCTCTCCCGCACGCTCCCGCCGGAACTCGGGTTTCGGCGCCGGACGAGCCGCCCATACCTCGATCCTGTCAACGCCATGTTCGCGCTCGGCTACGCTATGCTCTATGGTAACTGTTGCGTCTCTCTGGTCGGTGCCCATCTCGACCCCGATCTCGGCATGCTCCATGAGGGGGCCGGAAGCCTCGTCTACGACATCATTGAGTCGCAGAAGGCGGTGATGGTGGATCGCACCGTCATCAGGTTTGCCAGGGAGGAGGTATCGGAGGGCGACTACGAACGTGGTGAAAAGAGGTGTTATCTTGACGGGAACCTCTCAAGCCAGCTTGTGAAAGCGTTCCGCGACTCAATCGACCAGTCTCGCATCGATCTGCAGGTACAGATCTTGCGCGATGCGCTTCTCAAGAATGCCGAGTTTCACGTGCTATACTGGTAGGCGCCCCACTGGATCGTGAACTCGGGGTAGCGGGCAGGGGGGATCTCCTGCAGGGAGAGATCCCTGATGACGACCCGGGGGCAGCCGTAGAGCATCGAGATAAACTTATCTAGAACGGCGGGCTCCCCGACGGCGGTTATGAGCACCCTCCCGTCAGGGAGGTTCATACCTCGCCGCCGACACCGAGGTCTGTTGCGATCCGCTTCACGCATGCACGGAACCCGACACCCTGCACCCTTCCTGAGGCCCGGATCTCGATCGTCTTCACAACCAGTGCTCCTGGACAACCCGGATGGACATATCCAGCTCGTCGTATACCTCGTCGCGGACCGTTGAGTCGCGTATGTTGAGGGCCTCATTCACAGCCATATCGAGGATCTCTCTGGATCGGTCCACGTAGTGTTCCGCGTAGATCCGGCACGCCATATCCCCGAGCGCAAAGGCCCGCCGGGAGAGCGGCCTGATGATCTTCGCCTCGTCGAGCGCGCAGAGGAGCATCCGATCCGCAAGCTCATGCTGCCCCGCATCCCTGGCGATGAGGGAGAGCTCGGTGTAGTAGGTCGCCCGCTTCGCCCGGTCGGGCACCACCTTGATGGCCCGGTTGAGTGCGATCATATCCTTTGTGGTATACTCACCGCTCCGGATCTTCTCGCGGCAGTCAAGGATCCTGCCAAAGACCGTACTCTTCCAGGACTGGGGCGTCGCCTGCTCGAGCTGGACCATCATGCTGTATCGGATCCGATCGTCATCGATACTGGAGACAACGTCGATGGCCCGTTGCTGGATAGCCGGCTTTCCGGTCTTCCGGTAGAACGAGAAGAGCATCCGTGCCATGCGTTGCTGTGTCATTGCGGTGATGAACGGGATCTGGATGTATCTGGCCGTTCTCTCCATACCCTCCAGCAACTCGTCAATCTCTTCCCCGTCGCTGTGGGTCTCGGCGAACTGCGCCACGTCAAAGAGCATCGAGAGCCGGATATACGGGGAAGGGATGCTCACCACAGTACGGCACATGGCCGAGAGGATCCCCTTTCTCTGGGCAGGTTCGTTGACCATATCGAAGACTGCTGCCAGGGCATCCACGTACTCGACGGGATCTGCTATCTGGCCGACCTGTTCGATCGCCCAGTCGACATCCTCCTCCTGCCGGCTGACCGCGCTCAGGCTTCGGGCGGCATAGATCAGATTTTTCCTGACAAACGATACTCGCTCCGGGTCGACAAACGTGAGCATCCCCTGCGCCTCGGCAAGGTATTCTCTGGCCGCAGCGAGGTCGACCTCGGCGATGAGTCCGGCGAGGTCGGAGAGCATGATGGCATGGACGGAGGGTTCGGTGATGGTGCTGATGGTGTCATGCAGCGTCTTGATGATCTCCTCGGCCCGCTCAGCGTTTCCAAGAGCTGAGTAGGCACTCACGATCCGGTACATGCCGGAATATCGGGCGTAGACATCACCGGTCTGTTCAAAGAGGCGATACATCAGTTCGAGCACCTGAGGTGCGGCCGTCGCCCTTTCGATTCCTTCCAGCAGGTAGGCCATGACCTCGTAGGGGTCAGCCGAGTCGAACTCTCTGACGTGTCCGTGAAGAACGTGAGGATCCGCTGGATCATGGCGGTCCGCTCATACTCCCCCTCGATCTCCAGTGAGAGGAGGGCCATGGGGATGGCGAAGATCGGACTTGCGTAGACCTGGGTGTACTCGAGCATGATGTCGACGTAACTTGCTATCTTGATCGAGATCTCTTCGTGCGGGGTGCTGGTCGTGAGGAGGTCAAGCGCGATCTCAAAGGGTTTCATCACGTCGTCGGAGATCCGGGCACCGCCACGGGAGAGCCGGTCTGCCGCTTGCAGGCTCCCGACACGGATGTAGCCTTCAATGAGCGGATCGACCAGATGCCGTTGCAGGGATGGATCGGTGATCTGGCCGAGGATTTGGGTTGCTTCATCGAGCGCCCGGAGCGAGAGCTGTTCGATCCCGTACATGATCAGGCCGTGGATCACCTTACCCATCGCAAAGAGGCAGTAGTCCGGTTCCAGCAGGGATGCAGAGAGAACCCGCATCCCATGGAGGAGTTCGAGATCACCGTCTTCCACAGCGAGTATCGCTGCCTGGTCTACGACGCCACCCAGGGTCTCAGCCCGTGACTGTTGGTCCATGATCTCGCAGGTGAGTGCGGTCGCACCCCGGAGGAGGTCCCGGTCTTTCCGGGCGACGCCGATCCGCGCCATCTCGATTACGATCGCTGAGATGGCCTGTTCGCGCAGGGTCTGGTCCTCGATCTGACTTACCAGGTCCACGAGGGCGAATGAGTCCTTCTGGCGGATGAACCCTCGCTCGATCAGGATGGCGTTGCACTCGGAGATCAGGGTATCCGATGCCTGGTGNAGCCTGGCAAGTTCNTTTATGGCTGGTATGTGCCCGACGACTTCATCAAAATCAAACTCTTTGCAGAAGTCGGTCACCGCCTGGTGTACCAGCGAGTCAACGATGTNGATCTCCAGTGCAGCAAGGATGTTCTCGCGGATGAGCTCGATCTCATCACGTCGGATCCCCTCCTTTATCAGGCGGACACTGGTATCAAAAAATTGTGCATTGATCCTCTGGGCGGTGGTGCTGGCTTTCTTCATGACCTCGATCGCGTGGTAGAAATCCCCCATCCTGGAGAGTGCATCGGTGATCTGTCGGTAGAGATGGGCCGCCTTTGCGACGTCACAGGACTCTTCGATCAGNGGCGTGATATCGAGGAGGATGGTCGGGTTGTCGCTCTTCTCGACGACCGCGATCCCGGAGAGGACGATCTCTTCGATGGGGAGCTGGGCCTCTACCGTGCTCCGNGCGTTGAACTCAAACGCCTTCTCGAGGTACCAGCGCTCCCCGCTCCGTTCCGCCTTCCTCAGGAGCTCGAGTATGAGGGTCTGGCCTGTCCAGGGTTTTTCATCGTCAAGCCTGAGCAGACGGGTGTAGATCTGTTTCTTATCCCGCTGGCGGTCAAGGAGGTGCTCGGTCAGGATTGCGAGGACCTCGGTGAGTCGCTCTTCCGGGANCNTTGAGAGGGCATCTATGATGCATTCGATATNGGCNATCTCCTTCTTCAGCGGNGATCTCCAGGTCGCGTCCACGATATCTGCGATCGAGTTGGTGCGCCGGATCTTCTGGTCGATCTCGGTGGCGCTCCGGATTCCGCTGATCACCAGATGGATATCNTCGGATTCGATGCCAGCGGCGGCGATCGCCNGGGCTACGTCCGCGTGGAGCTGTGACTGCTTTGATACATCGCCGATCTCAGAGAGTGCCTGGAGAGCGTATTGCATGATATCGACGTTCTGGTATCTCTGTCCGTACTGAATGAGGAGCGGGACGATCTCAGAGAGAATGGCCGAGCGGTATTTGCGGATGCTGATCTGGTTTAAGGCCACCTCCCCTTTCTCAATGTAGTGGGTATCNCCGGTTTCAAGCCCGGCCTGAACCAGATCGCGGGATATTTCAGCGAGGATATCGGATTGGTGACTTTTACGGTCGAGTTTATCGATCAGGGTGAATACCGCNGAGAACCATGTTTCATCCCTCTCCTCGCGATAGAGTTCAACAGCACGCCGGGCGAAGATGGATACGTCTTCCTTCGTCGGTTCGATGAGCTGACTTAGGAGTTCCGGCTGATTCTCCTCAAACGCTGC
>JGI24707J26582_10001789_pt1 | contig 16676 bp, 11 predicted proteins | sample BioPla1DNA1_FD_26582 | JGI IMG/M metagenome (IMG submission 26582)
GTTCAATTTGTAGAAGGAAAATATGACGTAGAAAACTTTTTACGTATCGCCAAACCTTTAGCTCATGAACCTGAAGGTGGCCGACGTTGTTGGGCATGCTATAGACTCCGATTAAAAAAAACAGCTGAATATGCAAAAGCTCACAATTTTGATTATTTTACTACAACTTTATCCATCAGTCCCTTGAAAAATGCTCAAAAGCTCAATGAAATTGGAGAACAATTACAAAATTCCATAGAAATTCCTTACTTATTCTCTGATTTTAAAAAGAAAAATGGTTATAAACGTTCTATAGAATTAAGTAAGGAATTGAATCTATATCGTCAAAACTACTGTGGATGTAGCTACTCAAAGGATAACATTAACATTTCATAAATTTATATGCTATCAAGTAAATTTTATAATTACATGAACAATGAATAAAATCCTAAAAATTTAAAATTTCTCCTGTTCCTTCTTTTCTTCTTAACTTTTTAATAACGATGATACCTACAATAGCTGATGTAAGTCCTACTAAACCGTTACTAATCATCATAGCAAGCCCTACACTTTCACTTCCTAGTGATGTATATTCCCTTAATATATAAAGAGATGGAATACGAAATAAAAACAATCGTATAAAATTAATAACCAATGCTAATCTTGTATAACCAAGTCCATAAAGTAATCCCATAACCGCTGCAGACATAGCTAAAGTAATAAAGGCATAACGTTCATATTTAAAAATATTTTTTATCTCCTTAGCAAACTGTATATCTCCTTTAGAAAATAAACGAATAATCGGATCCATAAAAATACTCATTACAATAAAACCTACTAAAGCAATAGTAATATTAATAATTAACGTTTTTTTAAATCCGTCAATAGCTCGTTCATAATTTTTATTTCCTATATTTTGACTAATAATAGATGCTTCTCCATCTTGAAAACCATTACCTAAACCAGTAATAATACCAGAGATATGATTGGAAATTCCAAGAGCTCCTACCACCATCACCCCATAAGATGCACTCATGGAATTAACAATTACCTTCCCAAAACTAAAAGCAAATCGTTCAAAAAAAATGGGAGCAGCTAAGATAATAATAGGACTGATAAAAGCCCATGATACATCAATATTTTCTTTTGATAAACGAAAAATATTATCTCCCCGTAACATATCCATAATAGCAATTATAGTCAATATAGAATGAGAAATTAAAGTAGCAATAGCCATAGCAGTAATACCCCAATGAAATACATAAATAAACAAGGCAGTTAAACTAAGTTTAACCATAATGACTAAAAGATTTAAATAAAGAATTATTTTTGTATTTCCCTTCGCTTTTTCTACAGCAATATAAACATTATTAATAAACATAGAAACCATTACTGAAATTTCTATAATAAAATAATGGCTTCCTACTTCAATCAATGCGGATGGTGTATTTGCTAATTTTAAAATTGGTTTCGTACAAGGAATAATTACTATCAATAGTAACAATGCTAAACTAGTAGCCATAAAAAATAAAGTGTTTACATATTTTTTTGCTTTTTCAATCTCCCCTGCACCATAACATCTAGCAATAATAATACCACCACTAACAGATAAACCTGTTCCTATCGCTGTAAACATTGTTTTTATTTGAGAAAGATATGTTACTGCCGAAACTACATTAGAACTAATTTGCGAAGCCATAAAAGTATCTAAAACAGTAAATAAATGATTAAATCCATTATAAATAGCTAAAGGAATAGATATACTTAAAATGACCTTCCACATATTATCTTCTAATACAAATAATCTTCTTTGACTATCTTTACTACTTAAACCATCATTCATATGTACTCATCCTTATCTAGTCCTGATTTTTTAAGCATTATACTCTTATAGATAGTATATGGAAAAGCCAAAGCATTTTCTGTGCAAAATTTGCTTATTATTAATACTTATATGTATATTTTGCTTTTATTGATGATAAAACATAAAAATAACCTTTTCTCTAATAAACATATAAAAGCAAGATTTTTAAAGATCTCACTTTAATCATTAATAAAGAAGCTAAAAAATCGCCTGATAATTTTATCAGGCGAATATTTTGTCCCAGATTTATTTCATTATATTACATTCAAAAAATACTATTAAAGATTAATAAATTAATTAACGTAAATTAAACCAAGCATCTAATCCTAAATATTCTGCGTTATCATTTAATTCTTCTTCAATGCGTAATAATTGGTTATATTTTGCTACTCGGTCAGAACGGCAAGGTGCACCTGTTTTAATTTGACCTGCGTTAACAGCTACTACGATATCTGCAATAGTATTATCTTCTGTTTCTCCAGAACGGTGAGATACAACTGCTGTATATCCAGCTCGGTTGGCCATTTCAATAGCGTTAAATGTTTCTGTTAAAGTACCAATTTGATTTACTTTAATTAAGATAGAGTTAGCTACTCCAAGTTCAATTCCTTTAGAAAGTCTCTTCGTATTGGTTACAAATAAGTCGTCTCCTACTAATTGAATACGTTTTCCAAGTTTTTCAGTTAAGATTTTCCATCCTTCCCAATCTTCTTCATCCAAACCATCTTCTAAAGAAATAATAGGGAATTTATTTACTAATTCTTCATAATACGCTACCATTTCTTCAGGAGTACGTACTACTTCTTGACCTGTCATTGTACTTTCTCCAGGGAAATAATATTTTCCATCTTTATATAATTCAGATGCAGCTGCATCAATAGCAATACGGATATCATCTCCAGGTTTATATCCTGCTCGCTCTACTGCATCAATAATCACTTGGATAGCTTCTTCAGAAGAAGCAAGGTCTGGAGCAAAACCACCTTCATCACCTACAGCTGTAGATAACCCTTTTTCATTTAATACCTTTTTAAGATTATGATATACTTCAGCACACATTTGAAGAGCATCTTTAAATGTTTTAGCACCTACAGGCATAATCATAAATTCTTGAAGGTCTACTGTATTATCTGCATGTTCCCCACCATTTAAAATATTCATCATAGGTACAGGCATTACTTTTGAATTGAATCCACCTAAATATTGATACAAAGGTAATCCTAATGCTTCTGCTGCTGCTTTTGCAACGGCCATAGATACACCTAAAATCGCATTTGCACCTAATTTTCCTTTATTATCTGTTCCATCTAATTCAATCATTCTTTGATCAATAGCTACTTGATCTAAAGCATTCATACCAATAATTTCTTCTGCAATAATGTTATTTACATTATCTACTGCATTTTGTACCCCTTTTCCTACGTAGCGATCTCCGCCATCTCGCAATTCTACTGCTTCAAAAGCTCCTGTAGATGCACCAGATGGTACAGCGGCACGTCCCATGTAATTACCTTCTACAATAACTTCTACCTCTACTGTAGGATTAGCACGTGAATCTAAAACTTCTCTTGCGTATACATCTAAAATTTCAATATATGTTTTCATATAGTTTCTCCTTTCGAATTGCTTCATCATTTTATTCGATATTTATTCTAGCACATTTTTACCAGGAAGGGAATCATTATTCACTTATTTAAGCAATGATTTCCCAGTCATTTCTTCTGGTTGCTCAAGTTCCATCATTTCTAATAATGTAGGCGCAATATCAGCTAATCGTCCTTCGCTAGCTAATCCTACCCCTGGCTTATAATTAATTAAAATAAAAGGAACAGGATTTGTTGTATGAGCAGTAAAAGGTTCTTTTGTACTATAATCAATTAGTTGCTCTGCATTTCCATGATCTGCACAAAGAAACATTTGTCCATCTACTTTTAGTAATGCTTCTACTACTTTTCCAACACATTCATCCACAGCCTCTACAGCTTTAATAGCTGCTTCTAAAAATCCTGTATGTCCTACCATATCTGGATTAGCAAAATTAACAACTATAAAATCATATTTATTTGATTTTATTGCATTTACTAATTTCTCTGCTACGGTATAAACACTCATTTGAGGCTCTAAATCATAAGTTGCTACTTTAGGTGAAGGAACTAAAATACGCTCTTCACCAGATACAGGTTCTTCTACACCACCATTGAAAAAGAAAGTTACATGTGCATATTTTTCTGTCTCTGCTAAACGTAATTGAGTTAAGCCTTTAGAAGATAAGTATTCTCCTAAAGTATTGATTAATGTTTCTTTTTCAAAAGCAACTTCTTTATTGGGAATTGTAATATCATAATTTGTAAAGCACACATACGTTAGCTTTATAAATCCTTTTTCTCGTTCAAAGCCATCAAAAGACTCATCACAAAATGCTCTCGTAATTTGTCTAGCTCGATCCGGTCGAAAATTAAAGCAAATAATCGAATCGCCTGAATGAATGGTGGCAGGTTTTTGTTCTTCTGAGGAAATAACAGTAGGAAGAACAAATTCATCATAAACTTCTTTATCATAAGAAGCTTGTACAGCTTCTACTGCACTTTCTGATACTTGACCAGTACCTAATACCATAGCGTCATAAGCTAGTTTCGTTCGATCCCAGCGATTATCACGATCCATCGAATAGTATCTGCCCATAACAGTTGCAATACGTCCTACTCCAAGTTCTCGCATATATTCTTCTAACTCTTTAATATACTCGATTCCCGAAGCTGGTGGAGTATCTCGACCATCTAAAAAGGCGTGAACATATACTTGATCTAACTCTTCTTTTTTAGCTAATTGAAGAAGAGCATATAAATGCTGATTATGACTGTGTACGCCTCCATCTGATAATAGTCCAAATAAATGAAGAGCAGAATGATTTAATTTGCAATTTTTAATAGCTTGTAGTAAAGCTTTATTTTCAAAAAACTCTCCATCCTCAATGGATTTTGTGATTTTAGTTAATTCTTGATAAACAATTCGACCTGCTCCTATATTTAAATGCCCTACTTCTGAATTTCCCATTTGTCCCTGAGGTAATCCTACATCAAGTCCACTAGCATTACCATGAACAAAAGGATATTTTTGCATCAGTGAGTCAATATTAGGAGTATGTGCTTGTTTAATTGCATTACCTTCTGTATTTTCGTTAAGACCAAATCCATCTAATATCATTAATACTGTCGGTTTTTTTGACATATGACTACTCCTTTATTTATAGTTAACGATCTTGCCAAAGTCTGCTTTTAAGCTAGCTCCTCCGACTAAGCCCCCGTCAATATTAGACATGTTAAACAATTCATTAGCATTACCTGCGTTAACACTTCCACCGTATTGAATACGAATACTTTCTGAAACTTCTTGGTTGAATATTTCTAGAAGAGCACGTCGAATCGCTGCACAAACTTCTTCTGCTTGTTCAGCAGTTGCTGTCTTACCTGTTCCAATCGCCCAGATAGGTTCATAAGCAATAACTACTTTATGAGCTTCTTCTATTTCAACATCTTTTAGAGCTATTTTAGTTTGCATTCGAATATGATCAATAGCAACACCTTGTTCTCGTTGTTCTAAAGTTTCTCCTACACAGACGATAGGATTAAGATCATACTCTAAAGCTTTTAAAACTTTTTTGTTAACCGTTTCATCTGTTTCTCCAAAATAAGCCCTACGTTCTGAGTGGCCAATAATTACATATTGAACACCGATTTCTTTTAACATATTAGGAGCAATCTCCCCTGTATAAGCTCCACTTTCTTCAAAATGCATATTTTGTGCTCCAATAGCAATATTCGTTCCTTTTGTAGCTTCTATGGCTGGAATTAAAGAAACAAAGGGAGGGCAAAATACAACATCTACTTCTTCATTTTTTACCAATGGTTTTAATTCTTCAATTAAAGCTAAAGCTTCTTGGGGAGTGGTATTCATTTTCCAATTTCCTGCTATAATTTTTCTTTTCTTCACAAATAAGTCCTCCTTATTTATCGTTAGCGGCTGCTACTCCAGGAAGTTCTTTTCCTTCTAAAAATTCTAAGGAAGCGCCTCCTCCTGTAGAAATATGAGTCATCTTATCTCCAAATCCTAAATTATTAACGGCTGCTGCTGAATCACCACCTCCGATAATCGTAGTAGCATCAATATTCGCTAATGCTTCTGCTACTGCAATCGTACCTTTTGCAAAGTTTTCAAATTCAAAAACTCCCATAGGGCCATTCCATACTACCGTCTTTGCATCCTTTAGTGCATCTGCATATAACTCTCTTGTTTTGGGACCGATATCTAATCCTTCCCAATCAGATCCAATACTACCTCTTGGCACTATTTTAATAGGAGTATCATTTTTAAATTCTTGAGCAACAACATGATCAATAGGAAGTAAGAATCGAACGCCTTTCTCTTCGGCCTTTTGAATCATTTCTTTCGCATACTCTATTTTATCCTCTTCTAATAAAGACTTTCCTACATCATTACCCATCGCCTTTAAAAATGTATAAGCCATTCCTCCACCAATAATAAGAGTATCTACTTTTTCTAATAGATTATTGATTACATTAATCTTATCCGATACTTTAGCTCCTCCTAAAATAGCAACAAAAGGACGCTCTGGATTATTTACTGCATTTCCTAAAAATTCGATTTCCTTTTTCATTAAATAACCTACAACAGCTTCATCTACATATTCTGTTACTCCTACATTCGAACAGTGAGCTCGATGAGCTGTTCCAAAAGCATCATTAACAAAAATTTCTGCTATGCTAGCTAAATCTTTACTAAACGCTTCCCCATTTTTAGTCTCTTCAGGTCGGAAACGTGTATTTTCTAAAAGAACAACATCTCCATCTTTCATATTTTCAATAGCTTTCTTAGCATTATCTCCTACTACATTATCATCAGCAGCAAAAATGACTTCTTTATTTAATAATTCACTTAATCGTTTTGCTACTGGAGCTAAAGAAAGTTCTGGTTTTACTTCTCCTTTAGGTTTCCCTAAGTGAGAACATAAAATAACTTTTCCTCCATCTTGGATTAATTTATTAATCGTAGGTAATGCAGCTACTAATCTATTTTCATCTGTAATTTTTCCATCTTGTAATGGTACATTAAAATCACAACGAACTAATACTCGTTTTCCTTTCACTGAAATATCATCTACAGTTTTTTTATTTAACATGTCATGACCCCTTTCTTTTGATATCGATAAAAAAGGTCCGGGCCTATAGTTTACACTATGAAACCGGACCCCTGGATGGATCTTTCTTATAAACGTTCAGCGATATATTGAGTCAAGTCTACAATACGATTGGAATATCCCCATTCGTTATCATACCAAGAAATAACTTTTACCATGTTGCCACCCATAACTAAAGTAGATAAACCATCTACAATAGAAGATCGAGAATCTTTTTTATAGTCCACAGATACTAAAGGTTCATCAGAGTATCCTAATACTTTTTCATCAGCTGCTTCTTTTAAAGCTGCATTTAATTCTTCTACTGTTACATCTTTGCTTAATTCTACAGTTAAATCAACTACAGATACTGTAGGTGTAGGTACACGCATAGCCATACCTGTTAATTTTCCTTTTAAAGAAGGAATTACTTTAGCTACTGCTTCAGCTGCTCCTGTAGTAGTAGGAATAATAGATTCAGCTGCTGCACGAGCTCTTCGTAAATCTTTATGAGGTAAGTCTAAAATACGTTGGTCATTGGTATAAGAGTGTACTGTTGTCATAATTCCTTTTACAATACCAAATTTATCTTCGATTACTTTTGCAACAGGTGCTAAACAGTTTGTTGTACAAGAAGCATTGTCTACAATATTATCTTCTTCAGGATTATAATCTTCTTCATTTACACCCATTACAATTGATTTTGTTCCTTTTCCTGGAGCAGAAATAATTACTTTTTTAGCTCCTGCATCAATATGTAATTGAGCTTGTTCTTTCTTTCTAAAAATGCCTGTACATTCTACTACAATATCTACTCCTAATTCTTTCCAAGGAAGATCTGCTGGATTTCTTTCTGCTAATACTTTGATTTCTTTTCCATTTACTACTAAATTATTATCTTTTACTTCTACTGTTCCATCAAATTTTCCAAAGCAAGTATCATATTTTAGTAAATGTGCTAGTGTAGGTGCATCCGTTAAGTCATTGATAGCTACAATGTCCATTCCTTTTCCTACTGCTATTTTAAAAGCATTACGTCCTATACGTCCAAAACCATTAATTGCAATTTTTGCCATAGTTTTGTTCCTCCTCTACATTTTTCAAATTCATTTATATCCAGCTGTAAATATTACAGCGGATTTTCTTTGTTATAATGGAGTAGTTCTCTGGCTACCCCTTCATCAATGACAAGATGGGTATTTTCTAATACTTGAGTTAAAGCATAAACAGCTTTTGCTTTAGAAGCTCCACCTGCCACTGCTAAGGTAAATGGTATTCCCTTAATCTGTTCTAATTTTATACCAACAGACTGAGAAGTATACACCATTTTCCCATTTTCATCGAAATAATATCCAAAGGCCTCTGCTACAGCTTGTTTTCTTCTTAAATAATCAATAATTGTATCGGATAAATTTCTTCTTTTCGCCATGGTAAGTGCATTTCCTATGCCAAAAACCAGCATATCTGCTTGAAGCACTTTTTGAAGTGTATGTTGAATCAAGGGCTCATGTTTGACTGTTTCTAATGTTCTTTTACTAAGGTTATCAGGTATATTTAATAGCTGATAGCATGCTCCAATTTTATTAGCTAGTTGAGAAGTTAAAGTATTGGATTGATATTCTACATGATGTCCTAAACTTCCTCTAGCAGGAACCACTAAAACATCTTCATAACCATGTACGGAAGGCATAGCATCTACTACCTCAGCCACTGTACTTCCACCAGTAATCGCAATAATACTATAAGAATGAAGCTTTTCTTTTAACAGTTGAGCAGCTACCTTTCCTAAATCTTTCTTTACAATGGGATCTTCTTCTAAATTTCCAGGTACAATAACCACTTTTGAACATCCAAGTAGAGATTTTATTTGCCTTTCCACATGTAAAAAATCTTTTAGTTGATGCATAAACTCTTGCAAGGAATAAAGAAGGTTAATACCCTCTTCTGTAATAGTCATACCTGTACTAGATACCTGAAGAAATTGATATTGTTTTAAAAACTCTGTTTCTGTTCGAATCACTCGTTCCGTTAATCGAAGTTCATTTGCGAGGGTTCTTCTACCAATGGGCTGTAAGTAATAAACTCCTCTTAGGATATGATAGCGTCGTTGTAAGCTTTTCATTCCTTCTGGAATAATCTTTTGAAGTGCTGCAAATATCGTTTTCATGTACAACCCTCCTGGGTCGCTTTTTGTCCCTCGTTTCAATTTGGGTCCCATCATCCTTTTAAAAAAATAGGAAGATTCTTCTTCCTATTTGCTATTGTATCGAAAAAAGAAGAAAAATGCAAGCTTCTTTTTATTATTATTTTATTATTATATTTTATATAAAATATAATTCAAACTCCAAGTGCTCAGTAAGTTCATAACAACCCTACTTTTGATTCTATCATAGACCTTAGAAAATATTTTAACACATCCACACAAAGCAAATGCTCAATTTTTCCTTTCATTATCTAGATCTAACACACTTAATGCAATATTAGAAGCATGGTCAGAAATTCTTTCTAAATTACTAATAACATCCAAAAAAATCACTCCCGATGTAGAACTACATTCATTTTTAGCTAATCGTTCAATATGACTACTACGTAATTCTTCTTCCATTTGATTTACTTTTTCTTCTTGTCTCAATACATCTTGTGCTAAAATAAGGTCATTATTATAACGAGCTCGTATAGCTGTTTTATAACAAGTAATTGTAGTCTCAAACATCATATTGAGTTCTGCTGTTGCTTTCTCGGATAAAACAATTCCTTCATCAATATGAAGTCTAGCTAATTCAGCTATATTTTCTGCATGGTCTCCCACCCGTTCCACGTCATTAATCGTATGAAACAAACTAGTTACATAATTATGTTGTTCCTCACTAATCGATGAATTGGATATTTTGATTAAATAATTAGTAATTCCCTTTTCTAAAGAATTAATACTTTGTTCTCGTCTAAGTACCTGTTCTATTTTTTCTTCACTTTTTTCAAATAAAGCCTCCATCGCTGCACAAGTATTTTCTGCTGCAATAGTACCCATTCGATTTATTTCCTTAATCGTATTTTCAATAGCAAAACTAGGAGTTTCAATAATACGATCATCTAAATGACGAAGTACACTTTCATCCTCTTCTTCATTCATACTTGAAACAAATTTACCTGATAGATATACCAATCCATTAGCAAAAGGAAACAGCAATATCGTACTTAAAACATTAAAAGCAGTATGAACTATACTAATATCGGTCATATTAATCATCATTTGTCCTAACGTAGGATTGATCCAATGAAAATAAATAATAGCAACAATAGCAAAAATCGTAGAACCAATAATATTAAATAATAAGTGAATATACGCTGCTCTTTTTGCCGTCTTTTTAGCACCTATACTAGACATTAAAGCGGTTACACAAGTTCCAATATTTTGTCCAAGAATAATATAAATAGCAGCACTCCATGGAACTAAAGCTGCTGCAGCTAACGTTTGTAACATTCCAACAGAAGCGGAACTACTTTGAATAATCACTGTAACAGCAGTTCCTGCTAAAATTCCCAAAATAGGATTATGTCCTAATATAATAAAAGCATCTCGTAATATTGTTGATTCTCTAAGAGGATACGCTGCTGATCCCATCATATCTAAACCTAAAAATAAAATACCAAATCCAGCTAAAACCTCACCAATTTGTTGCAACCCTTTTTTTCTAGAAAAAGTTATAAACACAACTCCCACTGCAATAGTAATAGGAGCTAGTTGAGAAGGCGATAAAACTTTCAACCATTCTGAACTAGAAACAATCCAAGATGTAATGGTTGTCCCAATATTAGCCCCCATAATAATACCCACAGCCTGATTTAAATTCATTAAACCTGCATTAACAAAACCAACAACCATAACAGTAGAAGCGGAACTACTTTGCATAATAGCAGTAACTGCAGCCCCTACCAAAATCCCCATAAAATGGTTTTTGGTTAACATTTCCAAAAGACGTTTCATACGAGTTCCGGCTGATTTTTGTAACCCTTTAGCCATCACTTGCATACCATACAAAAAAAGTCCAAATCCTCCAATAAACATGATAAGTATCTGCATATAACTAATCTGTTCCATGTCTTTCCTCCTGTCTTCATTTTTAAAGAGCAAAACATAGTTCTTAATTCCTCAAACATTGTACCATGTCGAAAAAAGAAATTGCAAGTATCTTTTCTATTTTTCCCTATTTCGTTAGTATTCAAAAAAGGTTTTTTATGATACTATTAAAGAAAATATCTATCTTTTACCTATAAATAATTTATACTATACAATAAATCAAGGAGTGAAAATAATGTTTTTTGCTGACTATCATTCTCATACTTATTTTTCTTCAGATAGTAACGCTTCCATGGAAGACATGATACAAACTGGAATTAATCTAGGTTTAAAACAATTAGCATTTACCGATCATGTAGACTTCGATTATCCCAATTCTGATTATACTTTTGAAATTGATTATAACGAGTATTTAAAACAATTTAAACAATATAAACTTAAATATAAAAATAAAATTGATTTGATTTTTGGTGTAGAAATAGGATTACAACCTCATTTACAAGAAAAAATTTCCGATTTCATTACTCATTATCCTTTTGATTTTATTATTGGGTCTTCTCATGTCGTTCATAAATTAGATCTATATAACGGTGATTTTTTCCAAGGAAAAGAACAAAAAAATGCATATTTACAATATTTTGAAGAAGTTTTAAAAAACATACATATCTTTAATGATTTTCAAGTTTATGGTCATTTAGATTATATCATTCGCTATGGGAACTATAAGAATCCAGTTTTATCTTATGAAGATTATCAAAATATTATTGATGAAATTCTAAAAAATTTAATTCATAAAGGGCAAGGAATAGAATTAAATACTTCTGGATACCGCTATGGACTTAATCAATTTCATCCACAAACATCCATTTTAAAATCCTATAAACAATTAGGTGGCGAAATTATTACTGTAGGATCTGATGCCCACTACCCTCAAGATCTTTGTGCAAACTTTAAAGAAGCCTATGAAATATTAAAAGAAATTGGCTTTTCCTATATTACTATTTTTAAGAATCAAAAACCTGATTTTATTCCTATTCCATAAGATTCTATAAAGTAATTTCCATTAAATTAATAAAAGTTTCATCTTCCTTATATTGCTGCTACCAATATAAAAACAGCCTCCTTTTTAATAAACGAGGCTGTTTTTATATGATACTAAATAATGGCTTTTTTATTAGCTAATTCTTTCTTAATTTTTTCCATCNTCCATCCATCTAATTTATAAAATTGCATTGCAATAAGAGAAGCANTATGTCCTAATAAAGGTAAACCAAATAAAATAAATAAAATCGCAATATAAAATTTATTATTCACAGGAGCATCCGGAGTAATAACTGCTTTATCATATCCAGCCCATGCAATCGCTAATCCCATAATAAATGTTGCAAATGATGAAATCATTTTATCTACAAACGAAAATAAAGTTCCTATCATACCTGGAATAAACCTCCCCGTTCGATAAGTTTCATAATCTGAACAATCAGCAATCATAGGAATTACAATATTCCCTGCCAAACTTCCCATTGCCTGCTGAATGGCAATAANTATTAATAAAAAAACAACACTAAAAGTAATCGTTGGCTTTGCTAATATTGGTGTTAGTATAATTAATGCTATAATCATAATCGTACTTATCCCTGTAGATATCACAAAAGATTTCTTTAACCCTGCCTTTTGAGCTCGATTCACTCCAATAAAGGTAACTAATAACGTTGGAATAATAGATAAAAGAGAATATTTCCCCTGTAACTTAGAATTAATCAAAATATTAGAAAAGAAATATAACATACCACTTCGTAATGCTACAAGAGCTAATTTATCCGTAGAAGCCGCAATAATAAGCATTTGCAAAGGACGATTATGCTTTATTACATCTACATAATCTTTAAATCTAATTTTAACAGCTTTTTCCCCTAATCCAAAAAATTCTGTTCTATCTTTTTGCCAGATACCAATAATAGCCAATATTGTTAATACAAAAGAAGCTGACATAAAAAGCAATGATACATCTTTCCATAAAATTGGATCAATTAATTTTTGAAGATATCTAGGAGCCATGACCGTCATAATAATAAAACTACTACCACTAAATAATAACGCATTATATATTGCATCAAATAAAGTAAATAATGGACGTTGAGAAGGATCATTGGTCAGTGCTGCTTGTGCTCCTTTCGTGCAAGAAGTTTGAAAAGTATATCCTAGTACATAAATAAAGTACCAAATTGTAGTATAGATATATTTACTTTNATAAGCCCAATCAGTTGGTGTATGAAATATGGCCAATATCGATACAAAAAGTACAATATTACCAGCGAGCATAAAGGGTCTAAACTTACCAAACTTTCCATCAGTTCGATCTAAGAAAAAACCTACAATAGGATCTGTAATACCATCAAAGATACGCATGCTCGTAGCTATAAAGCCTACAACTACTGCAGATAACCCTAATATATTTTGAGTAAAAAAAGCATAATATCCAATAAGAACCATAGCAATATTCGTTGCTGTATTATTTAGAACNAAAAGACCAATCTGCCAAATCTTAGCACGATTATAATTTGTAACCATATTATTATTTTTCATAATAATTCCCCCTTGTTATCGAAATTAAATATAACTTGTTACGCTTTATAATTATTCGGTAATTCCCCCCATCTTTCTTTCAGTAAGTAAGCTGCACTTTTGGGTTGTCGTGATCGAGTAAAAATTCCTTTTTTATTACCATCCACCCGTAAAGGTCCCTCTGTTGTTTGAAAATCTGCAAAATTCCACACATGTTCTCCTATCACATTTTCACAACGATCAAACATTTTATGATATTCACTCAAAAACTCAACTTGATATTCCTCTGAAAAAGTTACACTTGGTAGTTTATGAATTCCACTTACCGTATCTGCACCATATTCAAAAAATAGAATAGGCTTCCCTAATTCAGAAAATTCCTGTAAATCTTTTTTGAATATTTCCATAGCGTCAACAAATTCTTCTCCTGCTTTTTCATACCAACCCCAATACCGATTCAAACCAATTACATCTACGAATTGATGAACTTTACATTCTTTCGCATTAATATACATAAAATTCGCATACGTAAGCGGTCTTTTTTGCAAATCTAAAGTACGTGCATAAGAGTAAATCTCTTGAAAATATTTTTCTGAATCTGGTGATTTACTATCTGGCTCATTGGTAAGGCACCACATAACAACGCAAGCATGATTTTTATCTCTTTTTATTAACCTTTCTATTTCTAATTTATGATAATTTAACGTTTCTTTTTGAACAATCTCCTGTGAAAAAATATCTACATGATCTACTTTCACTACTGCTTGAAAACCAACAGCAGCAACCTCATCTATAATTACAATTCCCTTTCTATCTGCCAATTCATAAAATTCCTCTGCATAAGGATAATGCGATGTTCTTATGCTATTCGCATGAATCCAATCAAAAAGTTCAAAATCCCTAAGCATTACTACAGGATCATAACCACGACCACGATATTCACTATCTTCATGTTTACCAAAACCTTTGAAATAAAAAGGTTCTCCATTGATCATAAATCGATTTTCTTTTACTTCTACTGTACGAATTCCTATATTAAGATAATAATCATCTAGAACTTCTTTATTTTGAAATATTTTTACTCTAAATTTATAAAGATATGCATCTTTAGGTTTCCAAAGAATTGGATTTTCAATTATTATTTCTCCTGTTTTACCAATCATTTCTCCTACTAACTTTTTATTTTCATCATATACTTCTACCTGTACTTCATTTTTACCTGATGTTTCTATTTCATATTGAATCATTCCTACTTTATGATCTTTATCTATATTAGTAACAATAGTAATATCTTCAANTTTTTCTTTCGGCGTTACGACTAATTTAACAGGCCTATGAATACCAGCATAATTAAAGAAATCAAAATGTGGCAGTACTACTTTTCTACCATTCGATAACGTTTTCGTTCTTCCTATCGGAAGTGTAGTAAAATCAAGCAAATTACTAACTGCTACAACAACAATATTTTCCTCATCAAAATGAAGTACTTCTTCTAAATTAACAGCAAATGGCATAAATCCACCTTTATGGGTTCCCATATTGGTACCATTAATCCATACTTGACACCCATGTGTTACAGCACCAAAACGCAATTCCAAATTTTTATCTTTCCATTCCGAAGGAACAAAAAAACTTTTTTCATACCATATATAACCCGCATAATCTCTTATTTTCTTATCCGTAAAAATATCATTAAAACTAGAAGGTACAGCCATTGTTATAGGATCAGGCAAACCATTCATCCATTTTTTTTGATATCCATCATTTTTCTCATCAATTTGAAACTTCCAAAGTCCACTTATATCAACAACATATCTTTTTGATGTTTCTCTCGGATAAAGCATTGAATCATATATTTTCATCGCAATTCTCCTTTTCATAATTTCTACCTATACCATAATCCAAAAACTAATTTTCGGCTATCACAATCTTGACATTATGTATAAAAATATTGCATATTGATTGACTTTATGATAATCTTTATACAAGCAAAAACTTTGTTTAACGATTATTATTTATTTTTTCTAGTAAAAAACTATTATTGTAGGTGAAATATTATGCATATAAACGAAACAAATGCTATTTCCGATATTTATAAAACTTGTTATCTTCTTCATATAACTTCAAAAATGAATGTACAATTTATTGACATTTCAAAAAACTCCTCCTTCCAAATGAACTGGATTCAAATACCTAAAATAATAGAAACCTTAACAAATGTAAGCAATCCATATATCCTGGATTTCTTTCAAACCAAACCACCCACACAGTACCTTTTTATTACTGATACTTTTAACCTTTGTTATTTAGCAGTGGGAAAATGGAAACAAAACATTTATCAAGGTGTCATTATTATAGGTCCTTTTTTATTTGACATTCCTAATCATGTTTTTATTTTGAATATTCTCGAAAAAAATCAACTAGACATTCGAAAAAAACTTCAACTAGAAAATTTTTATCAAAGTTTGACCATAACAACGCCTGAAACTTATTCTTATCTAGGACATTTAATGGTTAATTTATGTACCCGTCCTTTTATTCATGGGCAAATGATCTTTTCGAATACCCATGAATTCCAACAACAAATACATGTAAAACCAAGTACCGATGACCGGAAAGAACAATCAAGTATTGTTTTACGATATCAGTTACAAAATAAGTTATCAAAAGCTGTTGAAAAAGGTGGCGTACATCCAGTATATATTCATAACGTTTCTGATAAATTTGCTATATTGATTGAAAAAACCAACAGTATTGAAGAGCTAGAAAACCTCCAACATAAAATGATATCCGACTATTGTGATATGGTAAAAAACTTATCTACTGCTGGTTATAGTCCTATCGTTAGAAATGCAATCGATGAAATTAATCTCAATTTTAATACCCCTTTATCTTTAATTAGTATTGCGAAACATATTAAAACAAACCCTTCTCATCTTTCCCGACAATTTAAAAAAGAAACAAAAATGACAATTACTGAATTTATTAATAAAAAA
>JGI24707J26582_10001791_pt1 | contig 16672 bp, 13 predicted proteins | sample BioPla1DNA1_FD_26582 | JGI IMG/M metagenome (IMG submission 26582)
TAAAAAAAAAAAAAAATGAAAAAATCAAAAACAAAAAAAATAAAAAATAAAAAAAATAACGGGCCCGGGAGGATTCGAACCCCCGGCATTCGGGTTAGAAGCCCGACGCTATATCCAGGCTAAGCCACGAGCCCGCAATAAAAAAACTATTTTACAAGGACTCTAGAAAAGCAATCATAATATATAAAGTTAACTAATGTATAAACTCAGTTGCAAATTATTAAATATCTGATAAAAACTATAATGTAAGAATTATAAAGAGATTATAAAGATAAAATAAAAGCAGTTATAAAAGTAATTATATATAAAAGTAATTATAAAAGCAAAAAGTAATAATAAAGGCGATAATTTTTTGATGCTTTTGATGCTGTTTCAAAATGAGAAGTTTATATGTCAAGTCTTGTTACGATTTCGGGAGTTTTATTTGCTCTTCTTTTTATAACAGTTGTGTCACAAATTCTGAGTAACAAATTACAAATTCCGTCGATTATATTTTTACTCATATTGGGAATTGTGATAGGGCCGGAAGTATTGAAAATTACGAACCCGACCGAGCATGTAAGTATTATAAGTCCGGTTATTTCTATTTTGGTTGCGATTGTCGTTTTTGAAGGCGGATTAAATGTTAATATAAAACAGATGAGAACTGTTTACGAAAGTGTAATAAGTTTGGCGTCTGTTGGTGTTGTTATCGGTTTTATAGGAATTACTCTTGTTACCAAGTTTTTAGTTCCTGGAATTTCTTGGGAAATTGCGGCTTTGTTCGGTGCGCTCATGACTGCAACGGGACCGACTGTGGTAGGGCCGATTATAAGAAATATACGAGTTTCACGAAAATTGACGGGAACTCTTGAACTTGAGGGTATTTTAAATGATGCCGCAAGTGTAATTTTGGCCGCTTTGGTATTTGAGTGGATTATTGCCGAAATGACAGGTGCAAGCGTATTTTCGTTCGTTCTTCAAAGATTGCTTATAGGAATTATAATCGGTTCTTTGGCCGGGCTTTTTTTGAAAAAAATATTTACAAACGGAAAATCGTTAAAAGAGAGAAATGTAAAGTTTTTGACGCTTGGTATTCTTTTTGCAAGTTACGGATTGTCCGAATATTTAGGAAACGAATCCGGAATTTTAACTGCCGCTATTTTCGGAATAATTTTGGGAAGTACCGATTCTCCTTACAAAGAAACAATAAAAGAATTTTTCGGAGATATAATTACTGTTGCTATCTCTTTTATATTTTTAGCGCTGGCAGGAATGCTTAAATTTGAATATATGTTAAAAATCGGACTTGCCGGTGTAATTGTAGTTTTAATAATGGCTCTGGTGATTAGACCTATTGCCGTTTTTGTATCGATGAGCCGTTCTACATTGAATACGAGAGAAAAGGCTTTTATTTCATTTTTGGGACCAAAAGGAGTCGTTCCGACTTCAGTTGCGACATATTTTGCGTTCAGATTAAACGAAACGGGAATTGAAGGCGGTCAAATGCTTATGGGGCTTGTCTTCATGGCGGTAATTATAACAGTAATTATAAACGGCGCTTTTGCAAAAAAAGTAGCGAAATTATTGAAGGTGATTCCAATGGAAATATTAATTGTGGGTGGCGGAAAAGTAGGGCAAATTTTGGCAAAGAGATTTGACGAAAGAGGAGAAAATGTAATGGTCGTAGACCTTGATTCTGAAAATGTGACATCGTGTACGAAACTCGGCGTTCAGGCGATTCAAGGAAACGGCGAAGATATTAATGTTTTAAGGAAAGCCGGAATTGAAAATGCGAAATACTTAATTGCCGTTACAAACAAAGACAACACTAACCTTTTGTTATGCCAAATTGCAAAAACAACTTTCGGATTGGACAGTAAACAAATTATTGCAAAAGTAAACGACATGGAGAATTTGCAGGCGTTTTGGGATTTGGGTGTTCGTGCAATGAGTTCCGAAATGACAACCGCCGTTGTAATCGACGATATGGTTGGAACTCCTCACTTGTTCGCAATGACAGAAGTAGGAAGTGGCGGAACGGTTAGCGAAGTGAAAGTTACAAACCCGAAAGTCATCGGAAAAGCCGTAAAAGATATAAAATTCCCCGAAAACAGTCTCCTCGTAATGATTAACAGAGACGAGGAATCCATTATTGCACACGGAAACCTGGTACTTCAAGAAGGCGACATTGTTACAGTCATCGGAGAAGGGGATGCAGGAAAAAAAACGGCCGCAATATTAAACAGATAAAAATAATTTATTGAAAAAAAATGTAATAAAAAATATAATAAAAAATAATGACTGTAATAAAAAAACAAAGACAATAATAGAAAAACAATGCCAGTCACAAAAAAACAAATACTGTAATTAAAAATATGTGACAGTCACAATGACACCTAAATATACTTTTGCCTGTAATAAATAACTGACAAAATAATTTTACTAACAAAATAATTTCACAAACAAAATATTTTTACAAATTACAGGAAGCGATCTAATGGAAAGTCAAGTATATTTATCAGAAATATTGATGAGCGCAGGATTACTTTTAACATATTTAATTTTCATCGGTTTTTCAATATTTTTGTTTATAATTATATTAGCCGCAAGGTGGAAAGTATTTACAAAAGCAGGAGAAAAAGGTTGGTATTCAATAATACCTATTTATAATTTGATGGTATTAGCGGAAATAGCTGGATTGTCTGGTTTGCACGGATTATTAGCTTTTTTTATAAATTTAATTCCGATTATCGGCTTTGTTTTCTCTATTATATTATATGCCAATATATTCTATAATTTGTCTAAAAGATTTGACGTTTCTAGCCCCATAATATATACAATAGGTTTAATTTTATTTGCACCGATATTTTGGATTATATTAGGCTTTGGAAAATCAAAGTATATAGGGCCGCATTATAAAGAAAGATATATGAAACAAGAGTCATAATAAAATATATTCTTTAAAAAGAAAAAACCGTATGCGGTTTTTTCTTTTTTTTGAAAAAAAACTGAATCAAATAGTTTTTTTTTGAAAAAAAAACGGCCGCCGCGTTTTTTTTGCGGCTCAGCCCTTTTCACTATTTTTTCGGTTGCTTTTTTATTTGTTTTTAGGAATTTCTCCGTGTTCGTTTTTCTAATTAAAAGAAATCCCGGCACGTTTTTTCCCTACTTTTTTTCATGATTTTTCCGGTTGCTTCTTTTAATTCATTTTTAGGAATTTCTCCGTGCTCGTTTTTCTAATTAAAAGAAAACGGTACGTTTTTTTCTACTTTTTTCATGATTTTTCCGGCTGCTTCTTTTAATTCATTTTTAGGAATTCCCCCGTACTCGTTTTTCTAATTAAAAAAATCACGGCACGTTTTTATCCAACTTTTTCTCCATTTTTTTTAATGCATTTATACAACAACATTTTATAATAGATTAACATATTGTGATATTATTATATATTTTTACTTTTGAGTGATGATATATAATAAAAACACTAAAAATATTATAAATACTAAAAATATTAAAAATATTATAAATACTAAAAATATAAAAAACAGTAAAACACTAAAAATACCAAACATATGAATTGAAACATATGAATGAATCATATGATTGGAAAATATTAATTTAAATTTATAAAAATACATAAAACACTTAAATAATTTTATTTTACCAAATATCTTTTTTTATTTTTTTTAGAATTCTAACGACTGTTACGTTTTATTCTTTTTAGAATTCTACCGGCTGCTCCGTTTTATTTTTTTTAAGAAAAACCCGGATTCGGATTTTCGTTTTTTATTTAAAACGCCCCGTATTCCGTTTTTTTGATTTTTGCCCGGCGCTTTTCGAGATTTCCCCGGGTTCGTTTTTCCTAATTTTTAGGATTTAAAAGGTCGTTCCGTTTTATTCTTTTTTAGAATTTTAACGGTCGCTCCGTTTTTTAATTTTTTAAAAGAAAACCCGGATTCGGCTTTTTGTTTTTTATTTGAAACGCCCGTTTTCCGTTTTTTTTATTTTTGGCCGGTGCTTTTCGAGATTTCCACGGGTTCGTTTTTTCTAGATTTCGTGAAAAAAACGAGCTGAGTTTTATTCTTTTAGAATTTTACGGTTGCTGCGTTTTATTCTTTTAGAATTTTATTAAACCGTTTTTCAATCTCACAACTCCAACACAAAATATTTATAATAAAATAGAATATAAACGATTGAACAACTGTTCAATTGAACATTCGTTCAATTGAACCGAACAAAAGGAAATGAAATAAAAAATAAAAGGAAATAGAATGAAAAAACAAAGGTAAATGAAATGAGAAAAAAGCAAGGAAACGAAGACGACTTTTCCGATATAGAAATCTGTCAGATTTCTACGATTCATCCGGAAAACATAAAAGATGTAAAAACTGAAATGCCTGACGACGAAATTTTGGAGCAAATTTCAGATCTTTTCAAAGTTTTTGGGGATTTTACGCGTGTGAGAATAATTTTTGCGTTGTTTAAATCGGAAATGTGTGTGTGCGATTTGGCAAATCTTCTCGGAATGAGTTCTTCTGCAATATCTCATCAGTTAAGAGTGCTGAAACAAGCGAAAATTGTAAAATTCAGAAGAGAAGGAAAAGTCGTATATTATTCGCTCGATGATGAACACGTATACAAAATTTTCGAACAGGGATTCGAACACGTAACTGAAATAAAATAAAATAAAAAAAAATAAAAAAAATAAATAGAGTAAAAAAACGGAAAAAAACGAAATGAGGGATGAGCGAACATGGGAAATGTTGTTAAATATTTTAATGTTAAAAACCTTGGTTGTGCCTCATGTGCTGCAAAAATGGAACATGAAATTCAAAAAATGGAAGAAGTACAATTCGTGTCAATAGATATTATAACGAAAGTTATGAAAATCGAATATAATATAAATATAAATGCAAATGAAGAATATAAAAAAAATGAAGAAAATAAAGTAAATAAAGAAAATGAATCGGATTTTCTGAAGCGGATTGAAGATTCTATGAAAAAAATAGAACACGATGTTTATATAGTGCCGACCGATGAAAACAAAAATAAAAACAAAAATATAACCGAAGGCAAAAACAAAAATAAAACCGAAGGAAAAAATAAAAACAAAACCGAAGGCAAAAACAAAACTGTTTCGGAAAACTTTTTTATAAAAAACTTGAAAAGAAGAGAAAATTTAAAAGAAATCGCAATTATAGCTACTTCTTTAATTCTTTTTTTAATTTCATTTGTACCGTATTTTAAACCTTATTCGTTTATAATTTGCACTGTTTCATATTTTTTGGTCGGAACGCCTGTTTTAATGAAAACCGCGAGAAATATAAAATCGAAAAACTTTTTTGATGAAAATCTGTTGATGACAATTGCAACTGTCGTTGCAATTGTCATCGGTGAATATAATGAAGCTGTGGCCGTTATGGTTTTTTACAGAATAGGAGAATTGCTCCAACAAATGGCGTTAGACAATTCAAAAGATTCAATAAATTCGCTACTTTCTATAAAGCCCGATGAAGCAAGGCTTTTATGTGAAACGGGAAACGGTGCGCAAATAATACCGAGAACGAAAAAAAAGCCTGTTGAGCATATAAAAGTAAAAGACGTAATTCAAATATATCCCGGCGAGAGAATTCCGCTTGACGGGTTTGTAATTTCGGGGAAATCGAGAATAGACGTTTCATCGATAACCGGAGAAAGTATGCCGGTTGATGTTGAGCCGGGAGACGAGGTTTTAAGCGGTTGTGTAAATCAAACCGGCGTTTTAAACGTGGAAGTTTCAAAAACGAGTAAAGACTCTACGGCATCAAGGATATTGGATCTTGTAATGAACGCATCTCACAAAAAGTCAAACGCTGAAAAGTTTATAACGAAATTTGCACGCTACTACACACCCGCCGTCATTTCGGCCGCAATTTTAATTGCGGCCGTTCCGACATTTTTATTTAAAATGCCGGCTGAGGTGTGGATCTACAGAGCTCTTATTTTCATAGTGATTTCGTGCCCGTGCGCACTCGTTTTGTCCGTTCCTTTGTGTTATTTCGGAGCAATCGGAACGGCTTCCAAAAACGGAATTATAATAAAAGGAAGTCAATATATTGAAGCTTTGGAAAAATCAAAAATTGTCGTTTTTGATAAAACGGGAACTCTAACTAAAGGTGATTTTGAAATTGTTTCCATAAAGCCCGCAAATTTAGGCTTTTCAGAAAAAAAATTGAGTAAAGATGATATTTTAATGTATGCCGCATATGCGGAAGAAAAGTCGAATCACCCAATTGCGATTTCGATAAAAAAAGAATTTCTGAAAAATAACAAAATCGAAAGCTTTGCGAAAAAACACGAAGAATTTCCGGGCGGCGGAGTCGTATCCGAATTTGAATTCGGAGAAATTACTGTCGGAAATTACGAGTTGATGAAAAAAAGAGGAATAAAAAACATAACCGATACGATAAAAGACAAAAACAACACGGTTGTATTCGTAGCAATCGATAAAAACTATGTTGGAAGTATAATGCTCTCCGACAAACCGAAACCGAATGCGAAATTTGCAATAGAAGAAATTAAAAAGGCGGGAATTAAAGAAATTTATATGCTGACAGGCGACAGAAAATCGGAAGCGGAATATATAGGAGAAAGTATCGGTATTAAAAAAGAAAACATATATTCAAATTTGCGGCCGGAACATAAATTGGAAATATATGAAGAAATCAAAGAGAAAAACGGAAAAGAGAAAGGTAAAGGAGGAAGAGACGAAAGCGCAATATTTATAGGAGACGGAATAAACGATGCACCCGCTTTAGTCCGATCCGATGTCGGAATAACGATGGGAACTGTCGGGTCGGATGCCGCAATAGAAGCATCGGACATCGTTATTTTAAATGACGATTTGACAAAAATTCCAAAAAGCATTCACATATCGAAATTCACAAAAAAACTCGTATATCAAAATATTATAATTTCGCTCGGAATTAAATTTATAGTAATGATTTTAGGAATTACAGGGTATGCAACAATGTGGGAGTCGGTATTTGCAGATGTAGGAGTTACGATAATTGCTGTAATAAACGCACAAAGAATTCTGTTTTATAAACCGAAACCATACATAAAAGATAAAATCATTACTGATACGGCCTGTAACGATAAATGCTGCAGCACGAATTAAAATAACTAATAAAAATAACTAATAAAAATAAGAGTAAAAACAGAAAAATCAAAACCCAAATATAGTAAAGCTTAAATATAATAAAAACCTTTTAAGGTTTTGCATTCATTTACAGAAATGAAAAATGGATAGAAATTGCATTGATGGTCTAGCGGCTATGACTGTGGCCTTCCAAGCCACCTACCCGGGTTCAAATCCCGGTCGATGCATCTCCAAAATTATTTACCAAAAACGAAATATAACAAAAAGATAGACAGTTAATCTGTTTATCTTTTTGTTTTTTATTTTTTTATTTGCTTTTTTATACTTTTCTACTTACTCTTTTACACTCTTCTATTTTACTCTTTTACACTCTTATATTTTACTCTTTTACACTCTTCTATTTACTCTTTTACTGTTTTTACATTGTTTGTCTTTTTCATTTTATTGATACAATGAATGTTTTAGAGTTTTTTAAGAATAATGCTGTTGCGGTTATTGCATTTATTTGTGCGTTTATCACAATGTTTTTTGTGCCGCCGAATGCGAATTATTTTAATTATATTGACTACAACACGTTACTTTTGCTATTTTCGTTAATGGTTGTAATCGGGGCTGTTGAGTCGTCAGATTATTTGAAATATTTATCGTACATTGCAACAAAGCACGGAAAAGACAGTTTTCGTCTTTTGACCGGCTTGGTGCTTCTTTGNTTTTTTACATCTATGTTTTTAACAAACGACGTTGTGCTTTTGGCGTTCGTCCCGTTTACCGTTTATTTGATGAAAACTACAGGATTGAAAGATAAACTGATTTATGTAATAGTTTTGGAAACTATTGCGGCAAATATAGGAAGTGCGTTTACACCTATCGGAAATCCTCAAAATATATACATTTATTATTTCTATAGATACAATATACATGATTTTTTGAGTACAACGTTTCCATTGACTTTTATAAGCCTAATTTTAATTTTGATTTTGTGTGTTATTTGTTTCGGGAAAAAAATAAAAATTGATGAAATAAATCAAAACGAAACATATGACAAAAAAGAATTCGTGTTCGGAATGTTTCTTTTAATTATAGTTTTGTTAAGCATAATAAAAGTAATAAGCCCGATTCTCTGTTTCGTTTTGACAGCTGCATCTGCTTTAATTTACAACTCTAAATATATACAGTCTGTCGATTACGGACTGCTTTTTACATTTGTGTGCTTTTTTATATTTTCCGGAAATATGGAAAACATGATCTTTATAAAAGAAATTATAAGTCGATTTTTAGAAGGAAACGAATTAATATTTTCTGCTGCAACTTCTCAAATAATAAGTAACGTTCCGGCAGCAATCCTGCTTTCGAAATTTACAAACAGGCAAGACCAATTGCTCTTAGGAGTAAATATCGGAGGACTCGGAACACCGGTTGCATCCCTTGCCTCAATTATAAGTTTGAATATATACATGAGAAGTGAAAAAGAAATAAAAAAATATATAACGATATTTACAATATTTAATGCTCTGTTTTTAATCATATTGATATTCTTGTTTAATTATATCATATAAACTACATTCTAACATAATTATAACATAAATTTTACACATAAATTTTATAACATCTAATGTGACAATAATATTGTCACATAATTTTCATATAATATTGATTCAATAATAACAAAAAACAAACAACAAACAGAAACAAAAATTAACAAAAAACAAATAAAAACAAAAAACAAACAGAAACAAAAACAAACAACAAAACTGAGACAGGGAAAAACTATGAAATATATAGTAATTATCGGTGACGGTATGGCAGATTTGCCGATTGAAGGGTTGGGTAATAAAACGATTCTCGATGTTGCGCACAAACCTAATATTGATTATATGGCGAAGATGGGGCGCTCAGGAATTGCAAAAACTGTTCCGGACGGAATGCCGCCGGGAAGTGATGTTGCAAATATGGCTATTTTCGGATATGACCCGGAAAAATATTATACCGGAAGGTCGCCTCTTGAAGCCGTAAGTATGGGAGTTACAATGAAAGATTCCGATTTGGCGTTTCGTTGCAATTTAATTACAATCGGTGAAAGCGGGAGTCCTCTTAAAATATCGGATTTACCTGCTGAAAAGCTGAATATATTGGACCACGGAAGCGGGCATATCACAACGGAAGAGGCAAAAGAATTAATCGAATTTGTTGCTGATGAATTGAAAGCCGAAGGCTTTTCGTTTACGCCCGGTGTAAGTTACAGACATCTTTTGATTACGGAAAACAATTACGGAAAAGAATCTGTTTGTATCCCGCCGCACGATGTTATAGGACAAAGTGTTTCCGACAATTTGCCGTCGGGTGCGGAGTCTGAAAAATTAAGAGAAATGATATTGAAATCTTATGAACTGCTTAAACGCCACCCGATTAATTTAAAGAGAATTGAAGAAGGGAAAAATCCCGGAAATTGTATTTGGTTTTGGGGGCAGGGAAATGCGCCGAATTTTACAAACTTTTTTAAAAAGTACGGGAAAAACGGGTCAGTCATATCGGCCGTTGACCTTTTAAAAGGAATCGGGATAAGTGCCGGATTAAATTCAATCGATGTAGAAGGCGCAACAGGATTCATAGATACAAACTACGAGGGAAAAGTAAGTGCGGCAATAAATGCTTTGAAAGAAAATGATGAAGATATCGTATTTATACACGTCGAAGCGCCTGACGAGTGCGGCCATATGGGCGACTGCAAGCTTAAAATAAAATCTGTAGAAGATTTGGATGAAAAGGTAGCAGGACCGCTTTTAAAATACGCAAAAGAAGAAAAGGAAAAAAGCGGGCAAATTACAAAAATACTAATAATGCCCGATCATCCGACACCGATCAGATATAGAACGCATACAAGCGATCCTGTTCCGTTTTTAATATACAGCTCCGAGGAAAATAAAAACGAAGCGGACGATATAGAAGCGTATAATGAAACGGAAGCGACAAAAGGATATTATAAAACGGTGTTTGCACCGGATTTGATGGATATAATGTTCGAAAATGAGAAGTAAAAATAAATAAATAAATAAATAAATATAAAATAAATATAAAATAAATAAACAAAAAATGAAAATATAAAATGAAAATATAAAATGAAAACATAAAAACAAAAAAAAAGGAAATAAATTCTATTTACTTTTATACATGGACAATAGCACTACTTGTATACATAAGTAACACGATTTCTTAAAAAAGAGCGTGCTGCCGATTTGAAAATAAAAAAATGAAAAAGAATATAAAAAATCTTCAAAAGGTTTAAGTATAAAATGAGCTAATTAGTAAATGAATAAATTGATACAAAAATTGAGAATTTTAAATATGCATAAAGAATATAATAAAAGTGTGAACTAAAAAATTATAGTGCTTTAAAAATAGAATTAATAGAAATAATATAAATTACATCCGGTTTTATTGCACTGATTACAAAAAAACGTTTATGCGATAAAAGATGTAAAAAAATGTAAAATTAATTCTTAAATAAATTCTCAAAAAAGAAATATCGTATTTATTCAAAATGGATTTTTAGAAATTAGGAGGATACATCGTGTCTGATACAGTCGATCTCTATAGCGATAGAGGACAACTTTTAGAGAGCAACGTTAATATTAAAGATCTCGCCCCGACAAGAAACAAAGCTATCCAAAAAATTATTATGGATACAAAAAGATCTGTCGCGGTAAATCTTGGCGCAATTGAAAAAGCTATAGCTACCGGTTCACTCGGTGGTGGAAAGAAAAAGATTCTTGGACGAACATTAAACTATAACTTGGTTGAAAACCATGGTGCAATCGTAGATGCAGTTAAAGAATTCGTACAAGTAAAAGAAGGGGACGACACTGTCGTAGAAGCCTTATCCGGCGGAAAACAAATTTTAGTACAATTGCCGGAATCAAGAGTTAAATATGCAGCCGACTCGACCGTTTCAATGACAGTCAGCGCAGCCGCATTTACACAAGCAATTTTAGACATATATGACACCGATATGTATGACTCAATGGTAGTCAAAGGTGCATGTTGGGGAAGTTATCCGCAAACAATCGGTATGTCCGGAAGTCCGATAAAAGCAATTATAGACATCCCGGCAAGAAACGAAGGTCTCGGATACTCTATGAGAAACATCACGTCAAACCACGTAGCGGCTATCACAAGAAGAAACGCAATGAACGCTGCGGCACTCTCATCAATTTACGAACAAACCAGTATATTTGAAATGGGCGGTGCAATCGGAGGATTTGAAAGACACCAACTTTTGGGACTTGCATATCAAGGTCTTAACGCAAACAACATGGTCTACGAAATGGTAAAAGAAAACGGAAAATCCGGAACAATCGGATCCGTAATTGAATCTACAGTCACAAGAGCAATCGAAGACAAAGTAATTCACGTAGACAAAGTAGGCCCGTCCGGCTACAAATTCTATGCAGCCGACGATGTTGCAAAATGGAACGCATACGCAGCAGCAGGAACACTTGCAGCAACAATGGTAAACGTAGGTTCCGCACGTGCCGCACAAGGTGTAGCAGCAACAATGTTGTACTTCAACGATATACTTGAAAAAGAAACCGGTCTCCCCGGTGTAGACTACGGAAAGCTCCAAGGTGCATCTGTAGGTTTCTCATTCTTCAGTCACTCAATCTATGGTGGTGGAGGACCCGGTATATTTAACGGAAACCACGTTGTAACGAGACACTCAAGAGGCTTTGCAATGCCGTGTGTGTCTGCCGCATGTGCGCTTGACGCAGGAACACAAATGTTCACAATTGAAGCAACATCCGCAATTATCGGAGACGTATTCGGCACAATTGACGAGTTCAGAGAACCGTTGAAAGCCGTAGCAGGAGCACTCTAAATATAAAAATTCAAAGAAGGTCTAATTTATTATGCAAAATCCGACAAAAGAAATATCAGAAAGCGAAATGATTCAGATACAAATAGTTCCGCAGAGAATATTGAATCCGGAAACGAGTGAAAAACTTTTAACGGAAATATATAATTGCGGAAACATTCGCAGAGTATTAATTCAAGGCTCACGTATTCCAGCCGTTGTCGGGTACGGACCCGGAAAGGGCCAAAAAGTACAGCATCATCTTAAAAAAACATTGAATATCGGCGGACAGGAAGTCGAAATCAATGTAACTTTAAGCAAATTGTATGTTGAAGTTTACAATAAAGAAACTGCCGATAAAATCAAAGAGAAATGTGAAAACGTTCTTCCGTTTCCGTTTGAATATTATGAAGGAGTTTTTTTCAAGAAGCATTCAACTGTTGTCGATTATGCGAAAATGGGACCCGATGCCGACGATTTGTTGATCGGAATGTCGGACCCGAAAGCGTCTGTTGACAATATAAAGTTCATAGAACAGAAAAAGAGTGATAATAATTGTTAAATTTTGACAGAAACACACAGGTAGTAGATTGTCGTCTCGGAACCGGTCACGGAACGGGAGGAAGTCTTGCAAGAGCCGGAACATTGTCGCAAGCAGGACAGCTTGATGTTGTCGTTGTTACAATGGGGTCGGGCAGAAGACACATAACAAAGCCTGTATGCGAAATTACATTTGCCATAAGAAGAGAGAATGTACAAACAGGCGTTCTTGTATTGTATGCAGGAACAGGATATCCAGACTCGGGAACGATGGGAACTTTCGGAATAGATCCGAAAGAAGTTGACCAAATAAACATGCACAAATTGGCTATAATACACTTCGGAAACGTACGAAATCACTTTGTACGAAAAGCTGAAGAAATGTTTAGAGGAATTGACATACCTGTAATTATAATCAGCCAAGCTTTGGTAGACTACGAAGATTTTGCAAATGTAGGAATTAAAACACGCTATGTTAAACCGAAAGAAGAAGAAACAATATCAAACGGAATGATCGTAGATATTGTAACAGGTGTTGCACGAGGCGAAGCCTGTTCGAGAGAAAAACTTAGCGAGATTATTATAAAAACTAAAAGAGAATTAGGCCGGATTAAAGAATAATTAAGGAGTTTAAAGACATGGCATATAAACCGCAATATTACCCAGGAACTACATCTGTTGCTGAAAACAGAAGAAAGCAAATGGGCCACAATTTAGAAAAATTAAGAGAAATTTCAGACGAAGATTTGACTGCAATTCTCGGACACCGTGCACCGGGAAGCGATTACCCGAGCACACACCCGCCGCTTGCAGAAATGGAAGAACCTGCATGCCCGGTAAGAGAGCTCGTTGAGCCCACACCCGGAGCAAAAGCAGGGGACCGTATAAGATACGTTCAATTTGTAGATTCGATGTACAACTCACCTTCAGTTCCGTACGTCAGATCATACTACGCCGCAATCAACTTTAGAGGTGTAGACCCCGGAACACTTTCAGGACGTCAAATTGTAGAAGCACGTGAAAGAGACATGGAGCTTATTGCAAAAGACCAACTTGAAACAAGCATGAGCTGCCCGTCAAGATCCCATATACGTGGTGCAACGGTTCACGGACACTCTATCAGACTTCAAGAAGACGGAGTAATGTTTGACATGCTTGACAGAACTAAAAAAGACGGCGATGTCATCATTATGGACAAAAACCAAGTAGCAATACCGCTTGACCGCAAAGTAAGCCTTGGAAAACCGATGTCGGATGAAGAGCTTGAAAAAAGAACAACGATATACCGTGTAGACAACGTTCCGTACAGAACCGATTCGGAAACAATCGAATGGGTGCACAGAGTATTCCAACAAAGAACTCAATATGGATTCAAACCGGGTGTCGAAAAGAGCCAATAAGGGAGATGACATAAATGGCACAAGATATATTTGAAAGATTTAAGAAATCTATGGAAATTAAATTCGGAACAGATTATGGAGACAACAGACAAGGCGGAACGGACATTACATCCAAAACGCAAAAATTCTACAGATTGGGTCCCGAACAAAGTCCAAGAAAAAGAGAAATGATTAAAGCCGGAAAAGAGATCGCGAAAAAGAGAGGTCTCGTAGGCTACAACCCGATGATGCACACAGGTGCTCCGTTGGGACAAAGATGTATTACACCGTACAGACTTTCAGGAACCGACCTTGTAGTCGACCCTGACGACTTGCACTATGTAAACAACACAGCAATGCAACAAATGGTTGACGACATTAAAAGAACAACGATTGTAAGCATGGACATGGCGCACGAAACCCTTGAAAAAAGATTGGGTAAAGAAGTTACGCCTGAGACAATCAACAACTACCTTGAAAACCTTAACCACTCACTCCCCGGAGGAGCAGTAGTTCAAGAAATGATGGTTGAATGTCACCCATCACTCGTAGACGACTGTTACGTAAAAGTATTTACAGGAAACGACGACCTTGCAGATGAAATCGACAAACAGTTCTTAATCGACATCAACAAAATGTTCCCTGAAGACCAGGCAGAACAATTGAAAGCAGCTGTAGGAAACTCAACATGGCAAGCACTCCACATTCCGACAATCGTAATCAGATCTACAGACGGTGGACAAACAAGCAGATGGGCTGCAATGCAAATCGGTATGTCGTTTATTTCCGCATACAACATGTGTGCCGGTGAAGCGGCTGTAGCCGACTTGTCATACGCTGCAAAACACGCAGGTTCAATCAACATGGGAGACATGCTTCCTGCAAGACGTGTAAGAGCACCCAACGAACCCGGAGGAGTTCCGTTTGGACACCTTTCCGATATTATCCAAACCGGCCGTGTAATTACGGATGACCCGGCAAGAGTTGCTTTGGAAGTAGTAGGCGCAGGATGTGTAATGTACGACCAAATCTGGCTCGGTTCATACATGTCAGGTGGTGTAGGATTCACACAATATGCAACAGCAGGTTACACTGACGATATTCTCGACAACAACTTGTACTATGCAGCAGACTATGTTAACAGAAAATACAACCAAGCCGCAAAAGTCGGAACTAAAAACAAACTTAAACCGACACTCGACTTGATTGAAGACATTGCAACCGAATCAACACTCTACGGAATGGAACAATACGAGAAATACCCGTCCGCTCTTGAAGACCACTTCGGAGGTTCACAAAGAGCAACATCTCTTGCAGCATCTGCAGGATGTGCAGTAGCACTTGCAACAGGAAACAGTAACGCCGGTCTTTCCGGATGGTACTTGTCAATGTACTTGCACAAAGAAGGTTGGGGACGTCTCGGATTCTACGGATACGACTTGCAAGACCAGTGCGGTGCTTCAAACGTATGTTCATTCCAAGGTGACGAAGGACTTATCGGTGAACTTAGAGGACCGAACTATCCGAACTACGCAATGAACGTAGGTCACCAAGGCGGATATGCAGGTATCGTAATGGCATCACACTCCGGAAGAGGAGACGCCTTTGCGCTCAACCCGTTGATTAAAGTCGCATTTGCAGACGATCTCTTGCCGTTTGACTACACCAGACCGAGATATGAATTCGGCCGCGGTGCACTCAGAGAGTTCGAACCTGCAGGTGAAAGATCATTAATCATTCCAGCAAAATAATTTTTGTCTGAAAAATTAAAAAAACCGAGGAGATGAATTTATTCATCTCCTTTTTTTTTGGTTTTTTACGATTAAAAAATATAAAAAAAACATATACCGATTATTACAAATATTTTCCGATATTTAAAGTGCCTAAAATTAATCTTAAAATTCATCAGTTATATTTACATTATTTTATAATTTTACAACGCGAGGTTATTCAAAGTGATATATTCCTGCGAAGTACACGGGTTTTCCAAAGAAGATAATTGCCCTGCTTGCAATGAAAAAAATAAAATCGTATTGGATGATGAACAAGAAAAAACACTGGGGCAGTTTGTATCGGGCGCGTTAAGACATTTTCCTGAAAATGCCGGCCTTTCGATGTATTCCGACGGCTGGGTAAGTTATAATGCTTTAATGTATGTGTGCTCAAAAAGATACAGATGGTTTAAAAAAGAGCACATGAATGCTTTATTGCAAGTAGATAAAAACAGGCGTTACGAAAAAAACGGGGGAAAAATCAGAGCAAGATACGGCCATTCGGTCGATATTGTTTTAAATTATCCTGATTACACTTTGCCAAAAGCATATTACGGTGTAAGCGAAGAAGAGCTTGACGTTGTTTTAGAGAACGGATTAAAACCGATTAAACAAAAATATGTTCATTTGAGCATGACAGTTGAAAAAGCATATGAAGTCTGTGTGATACATACGGAAAAGCCTATCGTATTGACAATTGACGCCGCAAAACTTATGGAAAACGGATACAAAGTCATGCAGGCAAATGAAGAAATAGTGTTGACAGGAAAAATTCCGCCAAATTATATTAAAAAGACGGATTAAAATAGAAAATATAGTAAAAGTTATAAATTATAATAAAAGTTATAAACTTTAGTAAAAGTTATAAACTATAGTAAAAGTTATAAACTAATAAAAACTTAATATGTTCATTAAATTTATTTATTCTATAAGTTTAATCTATATATCACACTTATCAAAATTAAAATTTCATATTAAAATATCATATTTATCAAAGTATATAATATAAATA
>JGI24707J26582_10001792_pt1 | contig 16658 bp, 17 predicted proteins | sample BioPla1DNA1_FD_26582 | JGI IMG/M metagenome (IMG submission 26582)
GCCGCCCTTCCATAGAGCAAACTATCAATCTAACTAACCACGGGCTGCTGTCTGCTGTGCCGCCCGGGTACGCTCCTGCACGTCAGTGTTTACCAGCTCCCCGAACCTCGAACGAGGCACATAGGGAGTATGCAGCAGTTCATGGGATTTCTCGCCCAACGGCTTTCCAAGGAATTCCTCGTAGAGTACTTTTACTGCAGGGTTTTCATGGGACTTCCTCAGGGGCATGTCTCGATCAGCAGCATAGATGCCGTCTATACGCCGCCGTCGAATCTCCATATTGGTAGGAATAGGCTGACCTCCACCACCAATGCAACCCCCGGGACATGCCATGATCTCTATGAAATGATACTCCGCTTTGCCGTCGGCGATAAGCTGCATCAGTTTTCTAGCATTGCCCAGACCGTGGGCTACCGCCACTTTAAGCCGGGTACCAGCAAGATCAACCTCTGCCTCCTTGATACCATTGAGGCCTCTAACATCTACGAAGTCTAGCTGCTTAAGGGTCTCGCCTGTCACCACTTCGTAGGCCGTTCGCAGAGCTGCCTCCATAACGCCTCCTGTAGCCCCGAATATCACACCGGCACCAGTACTAATACCCATGGGGTCATCATACTCGCTATCGGGCAGATTGGCAAAATCGATACCGGCTTCCTTGATCATGCGGGCTAGCTCCCGTACTGTTAGGACGATATCAACATCCTTATAGCCACTGCTTTGCATTTCCGGCCTATCTGCTTCGTACTTCTTGGCAGTACATGGCATAATGGACACTGTAACAATCTTGGCTGGGTCTATCTCGGCTTTCTTTGGATAGTACGTCTTGGCCAAAGCACCAAACATCTGTTGCGGTGATTTACAACTGGACAGATGAGGCAATAGCTCTGGAAACTGGTGTTCAATAAAAGATATCCAGCCAGGGCTGCAAGAGGTGATCATTGGCAGTGTGCCGCCTTCTAGGCGCTGCAAGAGCTCGTTAGCCTCTTCGATAATCGTCAGATCTGCCGTAAAGTCCGTATCAAAGATAGCGTCAAAACCCAGACGCCTAAGAGCAGTAGTCAGCTTGCCGGTGACTACAGTTCCGGGCTCCATACCAAACTCTTCACCTAAAGCAACTCGTACCGCCGGTGCTGTCTGCACCACCACATGGGCCTTCGGGTCCGCTAGTGCTGACCACACCTTCTCCGTATCATCTCTCTCCGTTAGGGCTCCGACTGGACATACTAGAACACATTGACCACAGTTGGTACAAGCCGTGTCGGCCAAATGCGCCTGCCATGCCGGAGAGACTACTGTCTCAAAACCCCGCTCCCGGGCAGACAAAACACTTACACCCTGGATATCACCGCAAACGTTGATGCAACGGCGACATAAGATACACTTGTCGGGATCCCGCACAATAGAAGGAGATGAGGTATCCTTGGCCACATGGGTGCGAGCCCCCTCAAAGCGCACTTCCTTGATGTTGAGTTCCCGGGCCAGCGTCTGAAGTTCGCAGTTCTGGTTGCGCAAACAAGTCAAACAGTCCTGCGGATGATTGGAGAGAAGTAGCTCCACCGTTACCCGGCGAGACTCCCGTACCAAGGGGGTATTAGTCAAAACTTCCATACCTTCAGATACCGGAAACACACATGCCGCCTGCAATCGACCGTTAATCTCTACAACACAGACTCGGCAAGCACCGGTCTGACTTACATCTTTAAGATAACAAAGTGTTGGGATATGAATTCCACAAGCTTCTGCCGCCTCTAGAACCGTTGAATTGGCGGGCACAGTCACTTTCTGCCCATCTATGGTTAGGGTAACCATGTCGTCGCTCCTTTCTGTTCGCCCATCTAGCGTTTGGCAATGGCATTAAAGGGACATTTTTCTTGACAAGCTCCGCATTTGATGCAAATCTCCGGATCAATATGGTGGGGCTCCCGCCGATTGCCACTGATGGCACCCACAGGACAGACCTTCATACAAATGCCACAACCGCGACACAACTCTGCATCTATGACGAACCTCAAGAGAGCCGCACAATGCCCGGCCGGACAGCGCTTTTCTCGAATATGTGCTTCATATTCATCACGGAAATAGTGAAGAGTGCTTAGAACCGGATTGGGTGCTGACTGACCCAAACCACATAGAGAACTAGCCTTAATTGCATTGGCCAGGTCCTCTAGTTTTTCGATATCCCCCTCCTGGCCCTTACCTTCAGTGATGCGGGTCAGAATCTCTAGCATCCTGGTAGTGCCAATCCGACAGGGAGTGCATTTACCACAGGATTCATCTCGCGTGAAATCTAAGAAGAAGCGGGCTATATCTACCATGCAGGTATCCTCATCCATAACTATGAGCCCACCAGAGCCCATCATGGAACCTAGCTCTTTAAGCGATTCGTAGTCCATTGGCGTATCCAAATGGTCTTTGGTGAGACAGCCGCCTGAGGGCCCTCCCGTCTGGGCAGCTTTGAACTGCTTGCCGTGGGGGATACCACCGCCTATGTCGAAGATGACCTCCCGCAAGGTTGTACCCATAGGTACCTCAACCAAACCAGTATTGTTAATATCTCCGGCAACGGCAAACACCTTTGTGCCCTTGCTCTTCTCAGTGCCGATCTTACCAAACCATTCGGCTCCATTGAGAATGATGGGACAGATGTTAGCATAGGTTTCTACATTGCTTAAGAGCGTTGGTTTACCGAACACACCTTTTACCGCGGGAAATGGGGGTCGTGGCCGAGGTTCGCCCCGTCTGCCCTCAATCGAGGCTATCAGGGCTGTCTCTTCACCGCAGACAAAAGCACCGGCACCAACCCGGATATCAATATCAAAACTAAAATCAGTGCCAAAAATACTATCCCCCAAAAGGCCGTAGCTGCGCGCCTGTTCGAGAGCTCTGGTTAAGCGTTCTACAGCCAAGGGATACTCCGCTCTCACGTAGACAAACCCTTGGCTTGCGCCAACTGCGTAACCTGCAATAGCCATGGCCTCCACCACCGCATGGGGATCGCCCTCTAGAATGCTGCGATCCATAAACGCGCCGGGATCGCCCTCGTCGGCATTGCACACAACGTATTTCTCGTTACCGGGTGCATCATAAGTGAACTGCCACTTTAGCCCAGTAGGAAAACCTGCCCCTCCTCGACCCCTCAACCCAGACTTTTTGATCTCTTCGATTACTTGCTCCCGAGACATCTCGCTAAGGGCTTTGCCCAAAGCTGCATACCCATCTCTGGCAATGTACTCTTCGATTAGCTCTGGGTTAATCACACCGGTATTTCTTAAGGCGATCCGATGCTGTCGGCGGAAGAAATCCATATCCGCTGCCCGCTCCACCAATGCATCGCTCTTGGTAGACTTGTATAGTAGTCTGCGCACAACCCTTCCTTTGAGTATGTGCTCATTTACTATCTCCCTAGCATCATCCGCCGTCAATTTCTGATAGAAGACCCCTTCAGGGTATATAACCATAACCGGCCCCAGATCACAAGTCCCTATACAGCCGGTTTCTATGACCTTGACTTCCTCCGACAGTCCAACCTTTGCCAGTTCGTCCTGTAAAGCAGCCTCAACCTCCTTGCAATTGGAGGAAACGCAACCGGCGCCAGCGCATACGAGAACATGCATGCGATACACTGCCATTTATACTACTCCCCCTTCACTACAGCCCGGTAAGTCATCTATCCCATCTAGCTGGCAGCATAACATGGGCTCAGTAGAGTTCTTTAGGCTTTGCCGTTTCTTTCGGCTTGAATGTACTTGTCTAACATTGCAGGAACATCCTCTGGAGACAGTCTGCCATAAACATCATCACCAACGGTGACAACGGGAGCCAATCCACAGGCCCCTACACAGCGGGTGACTTCTAGGGTAAATAATCCATCCGCGCTAGTCTTGCCAACATCAATGCCCAGCTGTTTCTTGAGCTCTTCCAAGACTAAGGCTGCACCTTTCACATAGCATGCTGTGCCTAAGCAAATCCCCACCTTGTACCTGCCCTGAGGTTCTGATGTAAATAAGGAGTAGAAAGTAATAACTCCATCAACCTCGCTCAGGGGCACGTTCAGACCTTCAGCGATGAGTGCCTGCACATCATGGGGCAGATATCCGAAAACCTGCTGAGCTTGGTGCAGAACTGGGATTAGGGCCCCGGACTCACCTGCATGCTTGGCAATTATCTCAGCTAGCTTCTGATAGCGTTCATCCTGTGCCCTTAGTGATTGGCACTGGCATCTTTTTGCTGCAGCTTCCAATGAAATCTCTCCTTCCCCTCGTAGCCAAACAACACCCACAAGTTGGCAATAGTCTAGGCATTTGCTACACTAAACTACAATACACCCCTGTCGCTCTGGGGTGTACTACTGGTGAAAGTGGGCTCAATCACTTTTACCGGGAAAAACGTGGCTCCCCGTTGCCGGAAAACCTGATGAAAAGCAACCTTACACTATACTGTGAATTATATCACGAGTTGCTTCTGCCACAATATACGATATCATACAGGCTTCATTAGTGTCAACGGCCGCGGAGCGAAACAGTTGGGCAAAAACCCCATCTAGCCTTGCTTAGCCTCCCCTGATGCAGCCGATGACATCAATTCCTCTTGCTTAGCACTATGGTGACGATCGATAACATAAATGGATATTCCAGCCCCGAAGATCACCAAGAAGCTAAAAGCTTGCGCTATCTTAATTGGCCCAAATAGCGCCGTGCTTTCCCGATAGATCTCTACGAAACTCCGCAAAACCGAGTAAAGAATCAGATACACAAGCCCCAGATACCCTGGAAAACGGTCATGTCTTCGGCGCCTATATAAATAGGTAAACAGTAGCACATCCAAAACGGCCTCGTAGATCTGAGTCGGATGCCTCAAAGTAGGATCTCCCAAAGCCACTGCCATACCAAAAGGCGAGTTGGTTGGATAACCATAGCAACAACCGTTCAGCAGGCAACCTATCCTGGCGATGCCGGTTCCCAGAGCAACGGCGGGAGCCACCAGATCTGCCACCTGCCAAGGATTAGCCCCCCGACGGCGACAGAACCAAATGCCAACCACAACGCCAAGTATGAGACCACCATGAAAGGATAGTCCGCCTTCGGAAAAACGGATGATCTCTTGCGGATGGGCTCGGTAATACGGAAGCTCCAGCAGTACAAAGCCTATCCGTGCCCCAATTAATGAAGTGATGCAGGCGACCAATGCTAAATCCATCACAAAATCTGAACTAATCCCCTGCTCCTTGCCTAACCGAGTTGTTAGCCGAGTAGCTACTAGAAACGCTAGGGCCAAGAAGAACCCGTAGGCGTGGATCCGCACCGGCCCGATTTCCCACAATATTGGTCTCATAGAAACATCTCCGTTCTCAGTCCACTAAGTGCGATCATATCACAAACAGACAAGCCTGAACGACTTAACAAGACCCAAAGCCTAAGCACCGGCGGTTCGTGGCAACAGCTTAGTGTCTAGCCCATAGTACTTGGTAATGAAGCCACTGATCTCATGCCAGTTCTCGACACGATAAACGCCTGGCCGGCTAGGACACGATAGATTGTGGGGGGCCGACATGAGTAGCGAGGCAATGCCCTGACCCGCTATGTCCAGACAATTTTCCCAGTGGTCATCTACAAAAACCTCTATGCCCAATTCCCGGCAGAGTGCGCCCTTGTTTTCCTCAAACCACAGACCGTCGTATCGCAGCTGGTGCTTCTCCAACCATTTCTTTGTAGTATCCGCATGACACTCATCTCTGGCGGTGACCAGATGGACAGTGAAACCCTCCGTGGCCAACGCATCCACCACTTGCCTACAACCTTTTTGCGGCTTCACCTCGGAGAAAATCCTAGCAGCGCAAGCCTCCATGAACTCATCGACACTGTCCGATGCAAGACCATAGGCAACGGAAAAGGAAAAATCTGGCTCCAGTAGCTCGATTCCAGGGAAGTAGGCTTCGATTTCCCGTTGCCAAACATTCTCTCCCGAAGCAAACTCATCTGTTAGAACTCCGTCAATGTCAAAGCCAACAATGCGGTGGTGATTACTCCTCTTCCCACCCATGGATTTGAGATTTCTTGATAGCTCCATAATACCCTCCTGGCCAAAATCAAGGCGCAATACCCTTGATCTAATCCCCCTAAAGGGGTAATATGAAATTTGGTTATCATCATAGAAGGGAGAGTGCTAACAATGCCCACTTATGAGTATTCATGCAAAAACTGCGGCCGTTTCGAGGTATTTCAAAAGATCACCGCAGAATCCTTGGAGGAATGCCCTACCTGTGGAGGCAAAGTCCACCGCTTAGTGAGCAAGAACGGCAACATCATCTTCAAAGGATCGGGGTTCTACGTGACCGACAATAAACCTTCTTCTTCCGGTGGTTCGGAAGGTAGTTCCTCTGATGACAAAGCTTCCTAGTGCCTTGGGCAAGCCCCTGGTATCACCCAGAGCACCTAGGGCTAGGGATCATCATATTCATATAGCAAGAGATGAGAGTCCCCATTGGGCTGTGATGCCCAAGGATCTCCTCTTGCTATTTGTGTGTTGCTGATGAGCACCAACACTAACATGGAACCAAACTAGAGGTGCGTTAGATGCTTCCTATCATATTGGTTACTCTTTTCGGGGCCGTAATCGGCTGGAAAATCAAGCTCCCTACAAGCTGGGATATGGCAGTACATAGGGCCGGTCGCGGCTTCTTACTGCTAATGCTATTCTCACTTGGAGTACATTTAGGAGCCAGTACCGACATATTTGTCCAGCTGCCCACCATCGGTATCCAAGCTCTTTTGATTAGTCTATTCGCCATTTCTGGGAGCGTCCTGGCCACAGTCCTTTTGGCGCCCTTTTTGCGTGCTCAACCTAATATTGCAGACAGCAGCAAAGAACCCCCATTGCCCAAGACTTAGGATCCCAATACATAGAGAGGACTAGATCAATGCTCACTGTGCAAATACTGGCGGCTGTCATCTTCGGCATCCTCTGTGGTAGGCTCTGCCCTTCGGCACCGATATGGTCGTTGGCAAACCCGATTACCACCTGGGCCCTATATGCCTTGCTTTTTCTCATTGGCATACAGCTAGGCAGTAGTCGGGAAGTGTGGCGAGAGATTAGCGTACACGGTCTTAAGCTGCTTCTTATTCCCGGCGGAGTTGCCTTGGGTTCCCTGGTAGGCGGTGCAGTGGCCGGCACGATCCTAAGGCTTACCCTCCGAGAAGCCTTAGCAGTCACGGCAGGTTTTGGCTGGTATAGCTTAGCCGGTGTTATGCTCAATCAGATGGGCTACGCTGAGCTGGGGGCATTGGCGTTTTTGGCCAATGTCTTGCGGGAGCTTCTAGCTATCATTCTCATTCCTATTGTAGCTCGCTACCTAGGCAATATGGCTGCTATTGCTCCCGGAGGAGCAACAACCATGGATACCACCCTACCCATTATTGCCGAGGCCACTGGCAATGAGGCCATAGTGGCCGCTTTTATTAATGGGGCCATCCTATCAGCCTTAGTCCCCATCCTCATTCCTCTACTGATGGGCTAACTAAGAGCCTCAAGAATCTTTGCGGTCTACATATCCTTAGAGCGCGCCCTTCCCGGTAGTACACATGTCTCTTATCACGCACTTTTCGCAAGCCGGGGCTCGGGCTTTGCAAACAGAACGGCCATGGTGAATCAGAACGTGATGAGCATCATACCAATCCTCCGGCGGCAGCAGTAGTGTCCACCCATCTTCTACTTCCTCGGGAGTCTTGCCGGTGACAAGGCCAATGCGATTACTCACCCTAAACACGTGGGTATCCACGGGGAACGCCGGTTTCCCCCAGGCATTGCTAAGAACAACATTGGCTGTCTTGCGACCTACACCGGGTAGCGTAACAAGATCAGCAAAGTCTGTGGGCACTTCTCCCCCGTATTCTGTCAAGAGCATCTGGCAGGTTCCCATGATATTGCGGGCTTTATTGCGAAACAAGCCACACTCCCGGATCTCCTCCCGTAACTGGCCCTCGCCTAGAAAAAGCATGGCCTCTGGCGTAGCAGCCTTGCTAAAAAGGCGACGAGTCACAACATTTACCCGTTCGTCGGTACACTGTGATGACAAAATGGTAGCAATTAATAACTCAAAGGGTGTGGTGAACTCCAAGCCACACTTGGCCCCTGGATACTCCCTCTTCAAAATAGCTAGCAGCTCTAAAGCGGTAGCCTCAGGAGCAATCCCCTGTTCCGCCATTAGGTGACATCCTTTCTCTACATAAGGTGGATACTTAAGGTATCTTCACAGGACTTGACGCCAGATTGACACATTTTCGCAGGCTCATACGTAGCATAAGAGGTGGGAGGGAGTCCCTTATGTCCAAGACAACTTCTCGTCGTCTATCGCTGGACACAATCGCTAACCAAGTCGTAGGTATCCACCAGAAGGTACCGGTCTACAAAGGTAAACGCCGACGCTATATCAATTTTGATAATGCGGCCAGTACTCCGACTCTCCAACCTGTAATGGATAAAATCGTGGATTTTCTCCCCTGGTACGCTGGAGTACACCGAAGCACCGGCTACAAATCCTTAGTGTCCACAGCTGCCTATGAGGCAGCTCGCCTGCGCATAGGCCGTTTTTTTGGGGCTGATCCCAACCATCATGTAATCATCTTTGGAAAAAATACCACAGAGGCCATCAACCTACTGGCCCATCGACTGCAGCTGGAGCCACATGACATTGTCCTGACGACACTCATGGAGCATCACTCCAATGATCTGCCTTGGCGACAAACAGCCACAGTAATCCGGGCTGAAGTTGAACGAGATGGACAGTTGGATATGGAGGATATGGCCCGGAAGCTCGCCTTATACCACCATCGCATCAAATTGGTAGCCATTAGCGGTGCATCTAATGTTACCGGTTGGATCAATGATATTCATGGTGCTGCAATCTTGGCCCACAGTTATGGTATACCCATCATGGTAGATGGTGCTCAACTCGCTGCACACCGGCCGATCAACCTGTTATCGCCGGAAGATCCCCGTCATATAGATTTCCTCGCTATTTCCGGCCACAAACTCTACGCTCCCTTCGGAACGGGCGTTCTCATTGGCCCATACCACATATTCCAGCAAGGCAATCCCAGTCTTATGGGCGGCGGCACAGTCAAGCTGGTGACCACAACGGAAACCATGTGGGCAGACCCACCGGCCAAAGATGAGGCCGGCTCCCCTAATGTCATAGGTGCCGTTGCATTGGCCAGTGCCCTGGAGATCCTAGACCAGGTGGGTCTAGACAATATCGTCCACCACGGAGACTCCCTCACCGATTACGCACTAACCCGCCTATTGCCCATACCTGGCCTAAAGCTGTATGGCTCCACCCAAGTCCACGATCGCCGTCGATTAGGAGTTATGTCATTTGAGTTAAGAGACTTCCCCCATGCTTTGGTAGCCGCCTTGCTGGCTTTTTACGCCGGCATAGGCGTGCGGAGCGGGTGTTTCTGCGCACAACCCTACATTCATCGGCTCCTGGGAATCGATAAACATGCGCTATCGAGAATGCAGGAAGAGATCGCCAATGGGAGTACCCAGAACCTGCCGGGCTTGGTGCGAATCAGCTTCGGCATATACAACACCACCAAGGAGATTGACCATTTCCTGAACGCCATCCAAGAGATCCAGGCTCACTCGCCGACATATTGGCTGCAGAAGCTGTCTTGGGATGAGAAGCTAGGATGCTATATTCCCAAAGGTAAGAGCTTGCAGCTACTGAAAGCAGGCTTCAGACTCTGTCCCTAGGCCTCGTGCCACTTGTCCTTGAGAAATGCCAAGGCAGCCTTGGCATTTTCGGGAAAATCATCATAACTACACTCTAAAGACATTCTGCCATCATACCGGGCCTGCTTTAGGTGATTAAAAAAGCTGTCATAGTCATAAGCTCCGCTCCCAGGCCATAAACGCCCCGTATCAGCGAGATGCACATGTATCAGCTGAGAATCACAATTGGCAATGTTTTCCAGCGGCTCGCCGCCTTCCATCATATGGTAGAAATCCGCTAGCACTCCAACTGATGCTTGGTCTATTTCTTGAGCCACGCGATCCGCCTCATCGATACGGTTGATAAGATTACACTCCATGGACCGCAACGGCTCGATGCCGATTAGTAAATCATGGCTGGCACCCGTTTCGCCAACAAACTCAACGAAGTCCACTGCTTGTCGATGGGCTTGATCCCGCGGGAAGCCCTCGGGAACTCGACGGGAGCGGCCGCTTCCAAAGACCACCACTTCGCCTCCCAAGGCCCGGGCCCTAGGAAAAACAGTCCCAATATACTTGCGAATCAGCTCCCAATCTACGTCAGGACCCACTATTTTGATCTCCTGGGGAAGGAGCACATTAAAAGCCTCAGCTCTAAGCCCGGATTTTGCTACCGCCTGCCTAATCTCTCCGTATCGAGCTGAGTCGGCAATGCTCACCATAGTCAGTTCAACATAATCATAACCTATCCTCTCCAGAATTGACAGGTTATCGATAGTGGTACAACACCCCCATCGCATGCATCTTCCTCCTATTCGTAATGAATGCCAAGATCATCTAGAATCCTCTTTAGCGCCTGTGAAGCCTTTTTGAAAAGCTCGGGCCCACTAAATCCCCCGGCCCGACCCACTTCTGATAAATGAGGCTCCAGTGACAGAAAACCGGTAAACTCCCTCTTGTGCAATGCTGCCAATAATTTCGGTATCTCTCCGTCCCCCTCCCCGGCCGGCACTACCCTACCATCAGCCATGACGGCATCTTTGATATGGCAGTATTCAACATAGTGCTCCAGCAAGGGATAGCAATGGGTAAAAGGTTTTTGTCCCTCCTGAATGAAATTGGCGGGATCGAATATGGCCCTCAGATTCTCGTGGCCTATGCCTTGGAGAAGATCCTGACAGCGTTCAGCCGTATTGCCGTAAATACCCTTTTCGTTTTCATGGAGCAGCATCACCCCGGAACCTTCAGCTGCCTCCAACATAGCAACCAGTCTATCAAAAACTTGGTTGCGATAGGTTTCTGGCTTATCTTCTGGGGGGATGTAAAAAGAGAACAATCTGATATACGGGCTATCCAGGCTATGGGCGATGTCCAAAACACGACGAAACAGATCTAGATGCGGTTCAAATGGCTCTTCAATTCCTACCTTGCCGATAGGTGAGCCAATCGCGGAAATCCCGAACCCACCGGCTGCCAAGCCTTCCTTAATCGTGCGGGTCTCACCGCGATCTAGTTCCACCACGTTCTTTCCCCAAACACCCCTTAGCTCCAAGTGTCTAATACCCTCTTGATCCAGCACCCGCAACTGCTCATCTAGTTCAGAGGAGATTTCGTCGGCAAACCCACTTAGTCGCATCAATCAGATACACCTCCGGTAATATGGAATAGTCGTTACACAACTAGAATCATCGAAGCTTGACGATACATAGAGCTTAGAGCTGCAGTCCAGACGGGCAAATCATTTCAGATTATCTTTGGAAACTGTGTCAAATCCTCGCTTGAATCCCGGAAAGCCGTATATATTGAGTGAAATTCCTCCAGACAATCTTGAAAACACTCCACTATACCCGGATCAAAATGTGAGCCACTTTCGCTTATGACCATTTCTGCAGATTGGTCAAAACTATATGCCGGCTTGTAGGGACGAACAGACGTAAGAGCATCAAATACGTCAGCTACTGCAGTAATCCGAGCTGAAAGCGGAATTGCTTCTCCGACCAGGCCACACGGATAGCCAGTGCCGTCATACCTCTCATGATGGTAAGCAGCGATCTCGATGGCCCTTTCAAAAATCGGTTCCGTAAGCCGTTCCGCTTCTTCTTCCGCCTCACTTAAGGCCTGCGCGCCAATTACCGTATGCCGTTTCATGATCTCAAACTCTTCTCTAGTCAGCTTGCCAGGCTTGAGCAAGATATGATCGGGAATTCCCACTTTGCCAATATCATGCAGCGGGGTAAAGGTGTACATCTCACGGATGAAAGCCTCACTGATCATGCCTTCATAGCGAGGATGAACAGCCATCCGTTTGGCCAAAGCCGCGGCATACCTGCGCATTCTCTGTAAATGCTCACCAGTCTCAGTATCACGAAATGCTGCCAGTTTGGCAAAACCCATAGTGGCAGTGAGAATGATATCCCCGATAATGATACCTTTTTCCAACGCCCGGGCAATGGAACTAGCAGCTAGTTGTAGGAACTGTACATGCTCCTTATTGTACGCATGGGGCTGAAGACTGGAAAAAAACAACGCTCCCAAAGGTTGATGATCCACTGTTAGGGGCATCGTTAGGCTGGAGCGCATGCCTTCTTCTACTATGTACCTGGTGGACTCAGAATGCGGGTGCTCCTCAAGATATGCCCCAAGATCGCTGATGATCCTAGGCTGCCCGGCTTCGATGACTCGCGGCAGACTAGTCTTATGTAAAGCGATAGTATAGCCAGTGTATAGTTTTACCGGAACCCTGGACTTAGCCCTTTCTGCACGGATAGTCTTGGTGGCCGGATCAATCAAGGCAACTCCCATTCTGTCATAGGGGAGATATTCGTGAAATACATCATATATGTGGTCAAACACTTCCTCGAAGGAATCCCCACTGGCTAGATGGCTTCCGAGCTCTAAGACTGTTCGCACCATCTCTGTAGTCTGATTGAAGTCTCGAGCGAGTTCCTCCATTTTCGGCGGCCCTTTCTCCGGCAATCGCTGATTTAGGTTGCCCTGGGCTATACCGCCCAATGATTCGACTATCTCCTTCATCGGTTGTGCATACTCTTCGCGGAAAATGCATACGCCCCAGATTACAAGACACAAGGCAAGGATTACCATCACCCATCCAACAAAACGGTTTCTACCTTGGACCCGCTCCACTCTCCGATTCAAAGTAGCCGCTAGCTCATCAAGAAGTCGGCTGACTTCCCAAGCGAAATCCTGTAGGTGTATTATCCCGTCACTACCTCTTGGGTCGTTGAATATGCTTCGCAGACTGCTCTGGTACGTGGACCAAGCACCATTAATCGCCAAGGTAAGCTCCTGGATGTCGTCATAGTCTAACAGCGAACCTGTCCCCTGGGCGAGCTTCTCTAGACCATCCCGAAAAGCAGCTTCATCGGAGACTATATGATTCCGAAGCATCATCAGCCGATCCCAAGAGACCTCTACCTCATTGGGATTCATTCGGCCACTGGCTAGTATGGCTACTTCGGCAGTGAGTTCCCTAAGCAATCTCTGCTGTTGTTGTACTACATCAACCAGATGCCCATATTGGCTGAGTACACTGTCGACATGAAAACCAATACCTATAGCCACACCTAAGCTAACTAAAAGTACTATGACGAGCCCGTAAATCCGCCTTGCCGAGACAACGCCAATACCCTGATCTCGCACCGCCGTTCTCCTTTCCCATGGGTTCCCAGCCTTTTCAGAGGTTGCCCTCAACCATTAGTAGTATCTTAACGTAGGTTACTACCTGTAGAGGTAAGTGTCAGCTTCCCATGGATGACCCCTCTGGTGCAAATCAGTTGATCGGCCAGCGCCTTAGCCGTCTGGGGTGAGCCTTTGACAATCAAAGTCTCCAGACAGTTTCTATCGTCTAGGTGTACATGCACCGTGGACACGATAATGTCATGGTACTTATGCTGTACCTCTGTTAACAGACCGGTAAGGCCAGCTGTATGATGATCATAAATCAGGGTGATCGTCCCAGCTACCTCGCTATCTGCACTTTGCCACTCCCGTGCTACTAGTGCATCTCGAACCAGATCCCTAATAGCTTCTGAGCGGTTGGGGTAACCCCGTTCCTGTACCAACTCATCGAACTGTTGGAGCAGGCACTGGCTCATACTTACCCCAAACCGAACAACTCTAGACATAGGCTAACCTCCTTATTTCGACGCCATCATACCTATGCCTTTACTAGACTTCTCCGCACCTGGCTTCATCCCTCCCCTTCTAGATAATCGACTAGCTGACGAGATCGCGGCAGGTGTTTTGCCAAAGATGCCGAATTATATGGGTTGAATGTATGATTCGGTTTTTGCTGTCGGTTCCGTTTTCGTCACCATATTCCCAACCATGCCATGATCGCATATTGACGTTTCCTACCCTTTTTCGCAAGGAGGGATATCCATGTCGACAAGTGGTAAAACACTCAGCAAAGCAGCTCAAGAAGTGGGCGTCGAACCGTCCACCATTAAGTATTGGTGTGAGGAGTTCAGCAATTTCATTCGTCCTGCCCGCACTCCCGGGGGCCACCGCCGTTTCAGCTCCCAAGATATCCAAGATCTCCGCTATCTCCGGCAGCTCTTGCACGTACAAAATTTCTCCATCAAGCAGGCAAAAGATTACCTGAATAATCTCGAAGGACGCATCCCAGACATCCAAGCGTCAGAGAGCTTCAGTCCCACTCTGCCGGCGATCTCCCCGGCTGGTTCACACCTCGCACAGGAATTGGCCCGTTTTTTGACAGAGCAATTGGAGACAGTCAACAAAGAGCACCTTCGCTCTCTGCAAGATGCTGTTGAGCAAACCGCCGCAGCCATCCTAGATGAAGTGAAGGAACTGGAATCCCAGCGTTTCACTCAGTGGGGCCAACTCCTTGAGCATACTGTCAACATAGCTAACGAGCGGGTCCTGTCCACTATTGATTTAACACTGCGGGACCCAACGGAAACGGATGAGGTTGATAGGATCTATACCGAAGCTCGAGATCGTTGGTTAACTGAAGAAGCCAAAGCCAGGATGGAAATCCAGCGTCTTCGGCACGAGCTGGAGGAAATCCAGAAGCAGAGCCTCTGGCAGAGGCTGCTTTGGGCTCTGTTTGGGCGGGTTAAGAAGTCTACCGAAACGGACAGCCAACACAAGCATCCTGACCTGCCTGATTGAGGACACTCCCATCAACACTGCGGGTAATGGTGCATTGGCCCTGCAGCTGATTGCCCCAATACAAGCCAAGAGCCAAAGTAGCGCTGGCAAACACCATAGCCCACACCCAAGGGTAAGAACTGGATAATATCTCAGCCAGCACGTAAAAAACGAGCCCTATCACGATGGGCAGAACATACACTGCAAAGGCTGCCCATAGTGCTGCGCGGGTTTCGAAGCTGATCTCCACAAAATCCCCCACTGCGGCCCCTATGGGATTTTCCGCTTCCACCAGAATCTCCTGGCCGGCTTCGGGTAACAAACGGTGGCTGCAGCTGCCGTGGGAACACATAGTTGTCTTTTGGATCTTTACAGTTGCAGTTAGTCCAGAGGCGCTCACCGCGGCTATCTGGCCTATCTGTCGGTTTGTCATTCTTTTCCCTTCCTTGCCTTAGATCCGGGGATAATCCGGTACATAGTCAAATCGTAACTTGCTCACGCCCATTGAGACAACGATGTCATAGGCCGAAGCAGCGGTCTCATAGTTCTCGCTAACCCAATATTGCCCGACATTCTTGAGACCCATTTCCTTAAGATTCTTTGTCCCAATTGGACTGCTCACCTGCAATCTTACTCCCACATTGCGGGGTACTCGCACATTGACCGATGAAACACCGCCGTCTATCCGCACCTGCCCCCTAATGCCCTGGTTGGGCAGGGTGATGTCCACATTGCCGGCACCCACCTCTATCCTGAGACTTGTGAGCATGACATTGCGGAAGTCTCCCTGTAGATTGCCGGCACCAATCTTTAGGTGAACATCCCAAGGCACCATGCTGCCCAATGCAATGCTACCTCGGTATCCACGGTTGCTGCCAAACCAGCCATGGTCCCTCTCGCCTTTTACCCGGGTAACTGCCTTCTTACCTTGGTGCTCAAAGGCCCAGACAGGTACTGCGCCCAAACGATAGGATATATTCCCTGAAAGAAGCTGCTGACTAGAGCCTAGTACATCTAGAGAACCTGCCCCCAGCTCCACTCGAAGTTCACCTTGCTCTACAGATGGTTCCCAAGGCTTGGTAAAAACTGAAGACCTCTGCCAATGATGTCTCCCCATGCCCAGACGGGGGCCCGCATAGGGGGCTCCGGGTGCAAAAGCAAAGTACAGTATGGCGATAACTAGTACTAAAGGTCCCACAAAGGCCCAGCGGCTGCGGGCCAGAAGCATTGTCAATCCCAAAGAAACCATGATTACCGGCCAATACTGCCACAGCGCCCCCCAAAAATCCATGGTCAAGTATCCCAAATTACTCATTAGCATCAAGATCCCTACTAGTATTAGGGCGATGCCACACCAAAGCTGTCTAGCCCCCATAACTATTTCACCCCTTTGACCAATATGGCTACTCCCGCTACAATCAGACCGACGGGCAAGAGCCATGCCAAATCTACCCACATCCCGGCTTTTTCCATGAGCAGCATCAATCCGGCAATGACTAAGATGCCCCCGAACAAACGTCGACGCCTCTCTCCCGTCTGCCCATCTTGGTCTATCGTTATCGTCGACCACTCAGACTTGGGGGCGGAAGAGTATTCTTCGCCCTCAGCATATTCACCTCTAGCGGGCTCTTCTGTACTCTCCGTTACCACCGTAGGTCTTTCCGGTATGAGGATCCAGGCGATGATGTAGAGCAACAACCCGTTGCCGCCGGCAAAGCCGAGCAACACCCAGATCAAGCGAATTATCACAGGATCAATCTGAAAGTACTCTCCCAATCCACCAGCCACACCGCCGATAACCCGGTTATGGCGGG
>JGI24707J26582_10001793_pt1 | contig 16654 bp, 14 predicted proteins | sample BioPla1DNA1_FD_26582 | JGI IMG/M metagenome (IMG submission 26582)
CTTTTTTCTCTTAAGTTATCATCATATACTACATATTATTCTAAAGTGAAGTAAGTGTTCTTTCTCTTGTAGAAAAGTTTATGTTTTATGTGAAATATTTTTCCAAAAGCATTGACATTGATAATCTATTTCAATTATAATCAATTGTAGTTGATAAAGATTATCAAATGGTAGGAGTGAATATTATGGCGAAGAAGATTTTGTGGAGTGTAACGGTAATTTTATCAATAGTATCTTTATTTGTGGGAGTTTCTGATATTAGCATCTTTAATATAGGAGCTGAAGAACTGGAGATATTATTAATAAGCAGGGTTCCAAGACTATTATCAATATTAATAGCTGGAATAGGAATGAGTGTTAGTGGGGTTATAATGCAGCAAATAGGCAATAACAAATTTATATCTCCATCAACAGCAGGAACAATAGATTCTGCTAAGTTTGGAATATTACTTTCATTAATAGTTTTTACAAATGTAAATGTTTTTGAAAAGATGATATTGGCCTTTATTTGTGCAGTAGCTGGAACCCTTATATTTATGATGATACTTAAGAAAATAAAGGTTAAAAATGTGGTTTTCATCCCCTTAATAGGGATTATGCTTGGAAATGTAATTGGTTCAATAACAGAATTTTTTGCATACAAGTATAACTTAAACCAAAATATGACTGCATTTTCTCAAGGAAGTTTTTCATCAATATTAAAAGGAAATTATGAAATATTATACTTAAGCATTCCTCTAGTAATTTTAGCATTTGCTTATGTTAATAAATTTACATTGGCAGGAATGGGAGAAGAAATGTCTGTTAGCTTAGGTTTAAATTATAAAAAGATTGCTAATTTAGGAGTTGTAATAGTTGCACTAGTTTCAGCATTGGTAGTTATTACAGCAGGGGAAATACCTTTTGTTGGACTAGTAATTCCAAATATTATTTCTATTTGGAAAGGAGATAACCTAAAGAATAATATATCTTTAATAGCCCTATTAGGAGCAAGCTTTTTACTAGTTTGTGATATTATAAGCAGATTGCTTATCTTCCCATATGAAATACCAATTAATTTAACTGTTGGAGTTATAGGAGCTGTAATTTTCCTTTACTTACTATTTAGGAGGGACAAGTAATGATTGATAAGAAGAAAAAGATTCAAATTTTATTCATATTAGCAGCAGCTTTTATAACGCTATTTATCCTATGGGGATTAAATGCTAATAATTATCAGTACAACTTATACGTTAGAATACCTAAGGTAATAGCAATAGTAATTTCAGGAGCAGCAATAGCTGTAGCCTCAATATTATTTCAAAGCGTTACACAAAACAGAATAGTTACTCCTAGCATTTTAGGATTAGATTCCTTATATAACTTAGTTCAAACAACTGTGGTCTTTGTTTTTGGATCAGCTTCAGTTTTTATGACAAACAAGCCAATAAACTTTGTAGTTTCCAGCATCCTAATGATTGGACTATCAATGATTTTATTTAAGGTAGTTTTAAAGAAAGGGAAAAATAACATATTCCTATTACTACTTGTAGGTACAGTAATTGGAACTTTCTTCAGAAGTTTTGCAAGCTTTATGCAGGTTTCAATTGATCCAAATGAATATGATGCCCTTCAAAATAAGCTTTATGCTTCCTTTAACTTAGTTAATACAGACATATTAATAGTAGTGCTGGTAGTTTTATTATTAATTTTTATAGCATTATATGATGATATTAAAAAGTTAGATTTAGCATCCTTAGGAAGGGACTTAGCTATTAATTTGGGATTAAATTATGATAAATTCACAAAAAAGATATTACTTATAGTAGCAGTTTTAATATCAGTTTCTACCGCTTTAGTAGGTCCAATAACCTTCCTTGGTATTTTGATAGTTAACTTGACTTATGAAATGATAAAAAGTCATAAGCATAGCGAACTGCTTGTTGTAGGAATATTAATAAGCATAATTGCTTTAGTTGGAGGTCAATTCCTGGTAGAAAGATTATTTAACTTTAATACAAAAATAAGTATAATAATTAATTTTATTGGAGGAATTTACTTCATTGGATTATTACTTAAGGAGGGAAAGTCATGATAGAAATTAAGAATATTAATAAAGCATACTGTGATAAAAAAGTAGTTGATAATGTTAGCTTTAATATAGAAGAGGGAAAAATAACATCCTTTATAGGTCCAAACGGTGCTGGTAAAAGTACAGTTCTTTCAATGATATCAAGACTTTCTGATATAGACTCAGGAGAAGTATATATTGATGGAAAAGAAATAAGAGATTGGGACAATAAAGAGCTATCAAAGAATTTATCAATATTGAAACAAAGCAACAATATAAATGTAAGACTTACTATTAAGGATTTAGTTTCCTTTGGTAGATTCCCATATTGTGAGGGGAANTTAAAGAAGGAAGATGAAGAAAAGGTTCAAGAAGCCCTTGAATATATGAAACTTACAGATATTCAAGATAAATACTTAGATGAGCTAAGTGGAGGACAAAGACAAAGGGCCTATATTNCTATGATTATAGCCCAAGATACAAAATACATACTTTTAGATGAACCCTTAAACAATTTAGACATGAAGCACTCAGCAGAAATGATGAAGCTTTTAAGAAAAATGGTTGATGAATTAGGAAAAACAATAGTTATAGTAATACACGATATTAACTTTGCATCTTGCTATTCAGATAACATAGTTGCATTAAAACAGGGAAAACTAGTAGCGGATAATACATGCAATGAAATTATTACTGAAGAAACTTTAGAAGATATTTACGAAATGGAATTTAACATCCAAGAATGTAATGGAAGAAAAATTTGTGTTTATTATTAATCTGTATTTAGTATTAAAATTTTAAATTTTGAATATTGGAGGAAAGTAAAATGAAAAAGAAGTCAGGAATTATAATTGGAATAGTGATTATTTTAGCAGTTGCCTTTGGACTAAGCAAATTAAATTCAGGAGCAGCTAACAATGTTGATGAATCAGCAAAAACTGTAACAGTAACAGATAGAAATGGAGAAGTTACATTACCATTAAACCCTAAAAATGTTGTAGTATTAGATTTAAGCTCACTAGAAATATTACAAGAATTAGGTGTGGAACCAGCAGGACTTCCTAAAGGATCATTAACTTCATACTTAGACAAGTACAATGATGAAAAATATGCTGATATTGGAACAGTTAAAGAATATGATTTAGAAAAAATAGCCTCATTAAACCCAGAAGTAATAATAATAGAAAATAGACAAGAAGAAGGATATGATGAATTATCAAAAATTGCTCCAGTATTATTCTTAGGAACAGATACAGGAAAGAACATGGAATCTCTTGAAAGAAACTTAAAAGCTTTAGGAACACTATTTGATCAAACAGAAGCAGCAGAGCAAATCTTAGCAGATTACAACAGCAGAATAGAAGCAATTAACTCAAAAGTTACAGAAAAGAATGAAACAGCTCTATTTGTAATGGTTAATGAAGGAGAATTAAGTGTTTACGGCGAAGGATCAAGATTTGGATTTATCTACAATCCAGTAGGATTTGCAGTAGCTGATGAAACAATCGAATCATCAACTCATGGTCAAAATGTTACAAGCGAATATGTAAAGGAAAAAAATCCAGCATATATATTTGTAATGGACAGAGGAGCAGTAGTTTCAGGTACAACAGATAAAAAAGCAAATGAAGTTATGGAAAATGAATTAATTAAAACTACAGATGCTTACAAGAAGGGACACATCTACTATGTAGATTCAGAAGCATGGTACCTAGGTGGTAGTGGAGTTATTTCAGTAGATAAAATGATCGGCGATATGGAAAAGGCAATTAAGTAAAATTTTATATTATAAATTAAGAGTTTTTCACACTAATTATGTGAAAGGCTCTTTTTTTATTCCTACAATATAGTTACTCCGCCGCTAGGGACGCCTCTGAAACCAAATGTATTTGCAACTCCAGCTGGAATTGTTGCAGTGAAGACAAGTGCAAGACGTTCTCCTTCCTTTAATAGATAATTTATATTTTTTACTATTTCAGTAAAAACAGTTCCTTGGGGTGTAGTTGTAACAATTGATGGAGCTACAATTACTCGACTTCTAGGTATAGGTGTGAATATACTGCTATTAGGTTTAGCTTTAAATAGCTCAGCTGTTATAGTAACTATTGTTCCATCTGGTATACTCGTAGTAGAAACTACAGTGATAGATACAGCTAATTTGGATATGCATCCATTTCTAGGCATAGTAAAAGCTGTAATACCTTCCTCATCTGCTCCGTTAATAATTCCTGAAGGTTGAATTATTACGTCTTGACCATCACCAAAACATATCCTTCCATCATATTCGTCATAGTAGTAATCTTCATAGTCATCTTCATAGTCATCTTCATAGTCATCTTCATGGCAATGAATCCAATAAGGTCTATGCCTTCTACATTCATCATAAAATAGTTCTTCTATATATCTGTCAAAATTCACGCTTGTTCCTCCTTTTATCATCTTAGGTAGATTAAATATAGTATATTTTATGATAGGATTTAGTAAGTGTTCTAACAATGTAGAAGGATTAAAATGAGTTGTAAAAAAATGCAATGAAGTCGGAACCCCATCCAATAAGAGGAAGAGGGCCTGGCCCCATTATTTTTATGAGGAAAATAATAAAAATAAAAATAATTTATAAAAAAGGNTTTACAACTAATAATAATTATTATATAATAATAACTGTGATAAGGAAATCACTTAAAACAAATAGCTAACAAAAGATAATTTCTTATAAATTTAGATAAATAAAGAATTATAAAAAAATATAAAAAGGTTAAAATTTTAGGAGGTAGTAAATTATGAAAAAGTTTATATGTACAGTATGTGGATATGTTTATGAAGGAGAAGCAGCACCAGAAGTTTGTCCAGTATGTAAAGTTGGAGCAGATAAGTTCGTAGAACAATCAGGAGAATTAAAATGGGCTGACGAACATAGAATTGGAGTAGCTCAAGGAGTTGACGAAAGAGTAGTAGAAGGCTTAAGAGCAAACTTCGTTGGAGAATGTACAGAAGTAGGAATGTACTTAGCAATGTCAAGACAAGCTGATAGAGAAGGATACCCAGAAGTAGCTGAAGCTTACAAGAGAATAGCATTCGAAGAAGCAGAACACGCAGCAAAATTCGCTGAATTACTAGGAGAAGTTGTTGTAGCAGATACAAAGGCTAACTTAGAAGCAAGAGTAGAAGCAGAATATGGTGCAACTCAAGGAAAGAAAGATTTAGCAACTTTAGCTAAGAAATTAGACCTAGATGCAATCCATGACACAGTTCACGAAATGTGTAAAGACGAAGCTAGACATGGAAAAGCATTCTTAGGATTATTAAACAGATACTTTGGCGATAAGTAAGCTTATCTCAATTCACAATGCATAATTCAAAATGCACAATTGAGGAGGATTTTCAGGTAAGCTGAAAATCTTAAAATAAAAAAGACCCTATCAAAATGATTTTTAAAATCACTTTGATAGGGCTTCTTTTTTACCCTTTCTTCTAATGATTTTCCCTTAATTATGTTATAAGTTAAGCCTAATAAAATTAGCAACCCAGCAATTATTTTTCCTATTGAAAGTGTATTGCCAGAAAAATAGTATATAACAATTCCAGCAGGAATTTGTAAATCCTTGATACTAGGTATATGATAAATATGGTTAGATTAATAAAATAAAGTTTGATAGAAATGCAATAAATCTGTATAATTGTTATGAATTACAATGGATGGAGTGAATAATATGAGATTAAGGAAGAAACCATGGGCTAGGCCTGAACTTGAGAAATGTGATTTTTTTATAACAAATCCAAAGAATAATAAGGGGAAATGGGCGTCAGAGTTTAAAAATAAGGAAAACCCCATTTATCTAGAATTAGGCTGTGGAAAGGGTACTTTTATAGCTGTTCACGGTGCAGAAAATCCAAATATAAATTATATTGCAATAGATATAAAAGACGAGGTTTTAGTTTTAGCTAAAAGAAATATAGAAAAAGCATATGAAGAAAAAGGCAGAGAAGTTGATAATCTGAAATTAATGGCTCAAGAAATCGCTTTAATATCAGATGCTTTTAGCAGTGAAGATAAAGTAGACAGAATATATATTAATTTCTGTAATCCATGGCCAAAAGAAAGACATAAGAAAAGAAGATTGACTCATACAAGGCAATTAAATAACTATAGAGAGTTTTTAGTTGATGGTGGAGAAATTTATTTTAAAACAGATGATGATGAATTATTCCAAGAATCCTTAGAATATTTTAAAGAAGCAAATTTTAATATAGAGTATATAACTTATGATTTACATAAAAGTGATTTCCTTGGTAATGTTGAAACTGAGCATGAAAGAATGTTTACAGAGCAGGGAATCCCTACTAAATTCTTAATTGCCAAGAAAATTAAAAATTAAAGAGCTGCTACAAAAAAAGAAGGTTGTCCGCAATCTTCTTTTTTGAAACAGCCCAATTTTTATATTATCTTTGTAATTAGCTCAANAGTATTTAAGAATATTTCCACTTCATTGATAGAATTATATAATCCAAAGCTTGCCCGTACCATTCCAGATAACTTACAGTAGTTACTTCTAGAATAATCATTAGATTTATTGCTATGGGAATGTAATAATCTATTTACATATGGNTGGGCGCAAAAGGCTCCTTGCCTAACTGCTATTCCACGTAAGGTTGCCAGATATTTAGCTGTATCTATATCATAAAGCCCTTCAATATTAAATATTACTATACCAAGCCTATCTGATATATTATGATTATCACCATAGGTTATAACCTTTTTTATAGAATTCAATCCATCTAGAGCTACTTTTAATAGTTTTCTTTCATTTTCCTCTATACTCTTAAAGCCTATTTTCTTTACTTCCTTCATAGCTTGAACCAAAGCTATTACACCAAGGAAGTTTGGGCTGCCAGCCTCATTTTTTTCAGGAGGAGGTAAATAAACTTCAAAATCATCGAAAACTCTATCTACAGTTCCTCCGCCTTTATAATCACTGTTTAATCTTTCGAAAGTTTCCTTAAGTCCTATAATAGCACCACTACCAAAGGGAGCATAGATTTTATGGGCAGAAAATACTAGGAAATCTATTGCTTCAAGCTCATTTTCAGGATACATGTTTAATTCTTTATGAGCTACAATTTGAGCACCATCTACAATTAGCTTAGCATTATAACTGTGAATTAGTTTTGCAATAAAAGATAAGTCGTTAACATAACCAGTAACATTAGAAGCTGCTGTTAAAGTCACATATTTTACCTGGCCCTTATATTTTTCTAATAAGTATTCTAGTTCATCTAGTTTTAATCGGCCATCCTTATCTACTTCAACATATTTAATATCACATTTTCCCCTCCAAGGAAGATCATTTGAGTGGTGTTCCATTCTTGTTGCAATAACGATATCAGTTTTCTTTTCAATTAAGATATTTGAAAGTCTATTAATACCTTCAGTAGTGTTACCTACGAAAATAACTGTGTACTTATCTTTTGGAGCATTAAAAAAATCTAAAATATAATCTCTACATTCATGGTACTTATGTGTAGAATACTCCGATTTTTGCCCTGTACCTCTTCCTATGGCACCATATAATTCACAAGTTTTAGCTATTTCTTTTAGAACACTTTTAAAAACTGGAGTTGTGGCAGCATTATCAAAATTAATAGGAAATATTTCTTTATTATTTAAAATTGGAACTTTCTTATCAAGACCAATAAATAAATTTCTTAAAGGATTATCATTAGAATCGTACATAGCATTACCTCCTGTATATTCTATATTCTATTCACTTAATAATAGGTTGGTGCTATTAACCTGATATTAGAAAGTTCCAATCTTTAAGGAAACATATATAATTTATAAACATATACTTATATTGGAACATTTTTGGGAGGAAATAAATGAAAAATAAAGAAGATAAACATATAGTTGAAAATGATGACTTAAAATTTATACCTATGGATGCATGTCCGAATTTCTTAGATAATAATGATACATGGTACCTAGTAAAAAATTTAAGTAATTCAGGCCTATATGGATTTGCAAATAACTTTTTATTTGATTTTGCAAAGCCCTATCCAAAAGAAATATATGATGACGAAGCCTTTCCAAGCTGTAAAATAACAGAGGATGAACCAATTCATATTAAAATACTAAGAGAATTTGACTTATTAATTGATGATTATGAAGATACTAGGGGAAAGAAATCAAGTGTAGAAAAAATATTTAAAAAAATAGAAGAAAAAGAGGAATCCATAATGAAGGTACTAAAATTATATAACATACCTTATCCTGTTGCTTCTTTAATAGTCAAGAAAATAATAAGCTTAACTTTAAAATACAAAAAAGATTAGTCAGCCCTGGGCTGACAATTGACTAATAAGATAAAAACGCCTATGTTTTAGGCGTTTTTTGTTTTTCAGATATCTGAAAAACTACCTTAATTGTGAATTATGCATTTTGAATTCTGCATTGTTTTTGTCGGTTTATCCGACAAAAACATGGCTTATTGGTATAACACAAATTCCAAGAAATAAGGAAACAGCATAAATCTTATTATATCTATAGGATTTTGCAGTAGGAATAAGCTCCATAAAGGAAATGTATAACATTATTCCTGCTACTAATAAAAAGGTTATTGATAATATAGTTTCGTTTATGTATGGTTTTAAGAATAGAAAGGCAGTAAGGGCGCCAAGGGGTTCAGCAATTCCAGATATAAGGCAATATTTGAATGCTTTGAGCCTGCTGCCTGTTGAATAATAAATTGGCAAAGAAATAGAAATACCCTCGGGAATATTATGAAGAGAAATTGCTAAAGCCACGGATACTCCCAGGGAGATATTTTCATAACCAGAAATAAAGGTTGCAATTCCTTCAGGGAAATTATGAATCATAAGGCCTATCATTGAAATTAAACCAACTCTAAACAAATTTTTTGAAGAAGTCTTTTTATTTTTAACTACATTATTTTGGTCAAGAAGTTTATCAACTAAAGCTGTAATTATAGCTCCTGAAATTAGAAAGGTTAAGGAAGCTAATATTCCAATAAGATTTCCATAATTTTTGCATAGGTTATCCATAGAAGCCATAAAAAGGTCTATAAAAGAAACAGTCATCATAACTCCAGCAGAAAATGCTAATGAAAATGTAATTAATTTTTCTTTATTAAAATTGGTAAAAAAGACTACAAATGCACCTAAAACTGTTGATAATCCTGCTATTAACGAAAGCAGCAGGGGAATTATTGTATTATTTTCAAACATAAAGTACCTCTCTTAATATTTACTCATTATAAATTATATTATTTTAGGGAATATCTATGAATAATAATAAATTTTTTTATAAAAAGTATTTACAAGATGTAAACTCGGTATTATACTGGTGTATATACACTTAAGGAGGGGTAAAATGAATAATACAAGAATTAAAAAAATGGTACTAGCTGGATTATTAGTGGCATTATCACTTATTATTCCTATTTCATTTGGATTTTTAAAAATAATTGTAGGGCCATTTACGGCTACATTAGCATCCCATGTTCCTTTATTTATTGCTATGCTAATTTCTCCAAAGGTAGCTGTAATAGTTGGACTAGGTTCCACCATTGGTTTCTTTATAACATCAGCACCTGTAGTGGCACTTAGGGCGGCAACTCATATTATTGTTGGATATTTTGGAGGAAAGATATTTAGTAAAAATGAAAATTACAAGGGAGCTATAGCTGCTACTGCACCAATTCATGGTGTTCTAGAGGGACTAGCTATAATACCTTTTGGAATTGATTCCTATACAATAGTTTTAATTACTATAGTAGGAACAATGGTACATCACTGCATTGATGCCTTTCTTGCATATTTAGTAGCAAAATCATTAAGCAAGGCTCAGGGAAAAAAGACTATTTCCTTTTTAAATGAAAAAGCAGCATAGGGCCAATTTACAATTAGCAATTAACAATTAAGGAAAATTGCTAACTTTGTTGAAAAGTTAATAATATGAATGGAAAAGATTGTTGTAGCCTTCAACAGTCTTTTTTTATATTAGATTTTTTTTAAGTCACTATTTAGAAATAATATCTAATAAGGAATTCTAATAATCTTCAATAATTAAAGTTGAAAATAATGTATAATATAAAATAAATACAATGAAAACTGAAAAATGGGGTGATTTAATGAAGATTTTTCACATGGGGGACTGGCATATAGGAAAACTTGTTAATGGTTTTTATATGACTGAGGACCAGGAGTACATTTTAGAAGAATTATTTAAGGTCATAGAAAAAGAAAAGCCAGATTTATTAGTAATAGCAGGAGATTTGTATGATAGATCAATACCACCNGTACAAGCAGTTGAGCTACTAAATAAAACTTTTGAAAAAATAGTAATAGATCTAAGAACACCTGTAATTGCCATAGCTGGTAATCATGATAGTAATGAAAGATTAGATTTTGGAAGTTCTTTATTAAGAAGAAGCGGCTTATATATTGTAGGAAATCTTAAAAGAAATATAGAAAAAATTCTTTTAGAAGATGAGTTTGGAAAGGTGAATTTTTATCCCATACCTTTTGCTGATGCACCAGTTGTAAGGGATTTATATGAAGATGAAAATATAAAAACTCCAAATGATGCAATGAAAAGAATAATAGATGAAATAAATAAAGATTTAAATGAAGAAGAAAGAAATATTGCAATTGCCCATGGCTATGTAACAAAAATAAGAGAGGGAAACTTTGAAGAACTAGTTGAGTCAGATTCAGAAAAGCCAATTTCTATAGGAGGAACAGACTTTATAGATGNAAAGCTTTTTGAAAAATTCAACTATACAGCTCTTGGTCATTTACATGGTCCCCAAAAAGTAGGAAATGAAAAAATAAGATATTCAGGATCTTTAATGAAATATTCCTTCTCAGAAGTTAATCAAAAAAAGGGGATAAATATAATCAATTTAGATTCAGAAGGCAATGTTGATGTAAGCTTTTATAAGTTAAAGCCTAAAAGGGATTTTAGAATTATAGAAGGTTATCTTGAAGATATAATAAATGATTCTACAAAGGATGATTTAAGTAAAGAAGACTATATTAAGGTAATATTAAGGGATAAAGGTGAAATCTTAGATCCAATGTCTAAGCTTAGGACTGTTTATCCAAATGTGATGGAGCTAGTGAGAGAAGAAAGATTAAATAAGCAAGGTTCAGAAAGAAAAATAGCTGACATAAGGGAAAAATCCACCTTAACCTTATTTAAGGATTTTTACAAAGATATAGTTGGTGAAGAATGTACCAGTGAAGAATTAGAAATTATTACGAATATAATGGACAAAGCTAAGGGGGAAGAGTATTAATATGAAGATAAAAAAATTAATAATANCAGCTTTTGGACCATATNCAGAAAGACAAGAACTAGATTTTGAAGAAAATCTTAAAGAAAAAAATATATTTGTAATAACAGGTAATACAGGAGCTGGTAAAACAACAATTTTTGATGCCATTAACTTTGCCCTTTTTGGAGAAGCAAGTGGAAGTGAAAGGGACGGAAAAACTTTAAGAAGTGACTTTGCCTCTCCAGAAACTAAGACAGAAGTAGAGTTATGGTTTTCTATGAGAAATAAGGATTACTATGTAAAGAGAGCTCCTCAATATTATAGGAAAAAGCAAAGAGGAGAGGGGCTTACAGAAAATAAGGCCAGCGCAGAATTAAAGCTTAAGGATAAAACTATAACAGGAGTTAAAGAAGTTACTAAAGCAATAGAAGAGATTTTGGGCATTAACTCAGAACAATTTAAGCAATTGGTTATGATTCCCCAAGGTGAATTTAAGAAGTTATTAAATTCAGATAGTGATAAAAAAGAAGAAATATTTAGAAAAATATTTGGAACAAAGGTATTTTCAGATATTCAGCAAAATATTAAAAATCAAGCTAATGAATTAAAAAGAAATATAGAGCTTATTCAAAGGGATAGGGAAAATAATATTAGATCCTTTATGGTAGATGATGAAAATATAGCCTTAAAGGCAATGATAGAAGGAAAGGATATAAATTTAGCTGAAATAATAAAAGCCTTTGAAGAAGAAATAAGTTCTGATGAAGAAAAGATTTCAAATTTAAAGGATGAATTAGATAAAATTCAAGAGGAAATAGAGGTTTTATCTAAGGAATTAGCAGTAATAAATGAAAATAATAAAAAGTTAGAAAAAAAGGATTCAATAAAGTTAGAATTTGAAAAATTAACCTCTCTAAAGAGTAATTACAAAGAAAAGTCCCTTGTCCTAGAAAAAGCCAAAAAGGCGTTAAAGCTAGATTTTTATGAAAAAGATTATAGATATAAAAAATTCCTATATGATGGAATAGATTCAAACTTAAAAGAATCTATTAAAAAGATAGAAAAGTATAAAAAAGACTATGACTTAGCTTATAAGAGCTTTCAAGAAGAAAAAAACAAGGAAGAAGAAAAAAATACTTTATTAAGTAAATTAACTGAAATAGATAAATTAAAAGATAAGGTTTCTAAGTATGAGGAAAAGAAAAGTAAAGTTAATAAACTAAAGACTCTTGTATTAAACTTAGAAAAAACTATTAACGATATTAATTTAGAAATAAAAAATAATAGTGAGTTAATAAATAAATTAGGAACAGAGTTAGAAAATATAAATAGTTTAAAAAATAAAAAGAATGCCTTAGAAATAAATGCTCTTAACCTAAATAAGAAAAAAGAGGATTTAGATAAATTATTAAACTCTTTAGAAAGCTATAAGANGGAAAGCAGTAANCACTCAAAGTTATCCTTAGTTTACGAAGAGGCCGATAAAGCCTATAAAGATGCAAAGAATAATTATGAAAATTTAGAAGAAACCTTTAGAAGAAATCAAGCAGGAATACTTGCTAAAAACTTAATAGAGGGAGAAGCCTGCCCAGTATGCGGTTCAGAGCATCATCCAAATTTAGCAGTTTTAGATAGTGAAGTTGTAGATGAAAAATTAGTAAAAGAAGCAAAAGCTAAGGCAGATAAATTATATGATGCTAGGGAAGANTATTATAGGGATTTATCTAAAATAAATGCAAATTTAGAATCAAATAAACAAGAAATAATTATTCCTTCATTAATGAAAATATTTGATAAAAATAATTTTGAAGATGCATCCCTAGAAATTGAGAAGGTTTCAGATCTAATAAATGAAAATAAATTTGAGCTAATAAAAACTAAGAGGGAAATAGAAGAAATAGCTAAATTAGTTGATAAGGAAGAGGAAAAAACTGGAGATAAGAAAAATAAAGAAGCTAGAAACGATAAGTTAAGAAATGACTTAGAAGAAAAAAATAAAGAGCTTTTATCCTATAAAGAAAACCTAAAAATAGAAGAAACTAACCTGAAAAATATTGAAGAAGAATTTAAGGGGGATGTTAAATCCTGTAATGAGCTTGAAATTATAAGAAGAGAAATAGTATCTAAATTAGAAGTATTAAAAAAGAATTATGAAAAAGCAGAAGCAGAATATAATCAATTAAAATCTAATTTAGATAAAGAAAATGGAAATAAACAATCCTTAGAAAATAGGTTAATAGAAACAAAAAAAGAATTAGAAGAATCTATTGAAATATTTAGAGAGAAAACTTTAGCCTTAGGCTTCAAAGATGGTCGTGATTATAAAAACAGCCAGCTTAAAGAAGTAGAAATAGAAGCTTTAGAAAAGGAAATAAATAATTATAATAATAATTTAGCTAATACAGAAAAATTATTAACAGATATAACTAAGGAATGCCAAGGTCTTGTTAAAAAGGATATTAAGGAATTAGAACTTAAAATTGAAAATTATAAAGGAGAAAAATTAAAGGTACAGGATAATGAGAAAAAGCTATATTCAAAAATAGAACAAAATATAAAACTATTAGAAAAGATTAAAAAGAATAATGAATTAATAGAAAAGGATGAGAAAAAATATAGCACAATAGGAAGGCTGTCAAAAATTATTAATGGTGATAATGGTAGAAGAATAAGTTTTGAAAGATATGTACTAGCCTCTTATTTCGAAGATATAATTACAGCAGCAAATTTAAGGCTTTCAAGAATGAGCTGTAATAGATTTGAGCTTCTAAGAAAGGAAGAGGTAGGAGATAAGAGAAAGGGACAAGGGTTAGATCTAGAAGTATTTGATAACTATACAGGAAAATCTAGAGATGTAAAAACCTTATCTGGTGGAGAATCCTTTAAAGCATCTTTATCAATGGCTCTAGGATTAGCTGATGTTGTTCAGGCTTATTCAGGTGGAATACAGTTGGATACTATTTTTGTTGATGAAGGCTTTGGAACCTTAGACTCAGAATCTCTAGATAATGCTATAGAATGCTTAGTTGAACTTCAAAATGATGGAAGAGTAGTAGGTATAATATCTCACGTACAGGAATTAAAGGATAGAATAGATTCAAAGATAGTTATTACATCTACTAATAAGGGAAGCAAGGCGGAGTTCAATTAAGGATTAACAGATAACAAATAACAAGGGATAAGAAGTAAAAAGTAAGTTGTTTCATAAATTGTTTATGAGCAGCTTGCTTTTTTGCTATAAAAAGAGATAAGAATATTTTTAAAAATGCTTCTTTTTTCTTTATTAAGGAATATATAAAGATATATGGATTTATTAAATAAAAATATTTAAGAAAAATAAAAAAATATTCATTCCTGTAACCTCTGTTACCGATTCTTCTGTAAAAACTGGTTATAATGAGTATATCAAATGAACATTTTGAAATAATTAATTTTTAAATATATTTAAGGAGGCTATTTTTTATGGAAAATAAAATGTTTTGTTTCCAATGTCAAGAAANAGCAGGATGTACAGGATGTACAAAGTTTGGAGTATGTGGAAAGTCACCAGACCTTGCTAGAATGCAAGACTTATTAGTATATGTAACAAAGGGATTATCAGATGTTACAACTAGACTTAGAAAAGAAGGAAAAGAAGTTTCAGCTGAAGTTAACCACTATGTAACTATAAACCTATTTACAACAATAACTAATGCTAACTTTGATGATGAAATATTCTACGATAGAGTAAAAAGAGTATTAGAAATAAAAGAAGAATTATTAAATCAATTATCAAACAAAGAAGGTTTATCAGAAGCTGCATTATGGACTGCTTCAACAAGAGAAGAATATGATGCAAAATCAACAGAAGTTGGTGTATTAGCAACTAAAGATGAAGATGTAAGAAGCTTAAGAGAACTTATAACTTATGGATTAAAAGGTTTAGCAGCATACATGAAGCATGCTAACGAACTANGCTATGATAACGAAGAAGTTAGTGCATTTATGCAAGAAACTTTAGCTAAGTTATTAGATGATAACTTAACAGTAGATGAATTAGTTGCTTTAACTTTAGAAACAGGTAAAGTTGGGGTAGACGGTATGGCTCTATTAGATAGCGCTAATACTGGAACTTATGGAAACCCTGAAATAACAAAGGTTAATATAGGTGTTAGAAATAACCCAGGTATCTTAGTTTCAGGTCACGACTTAAAAGACTTAGAACAATTATTAGAGCAAACAGTGGGAACAGGAGTAGATGTTTATACTCACTCAGAAATGTTACCAGCTCACTACTACCCAGCATTCAAGAAATATGATCACTTTGTAGGAAACTACGGAAATGCATGGTGGAAACAAAAAGAAGAATTCGAAAGCTTCAATGGACCAATTTTAATGACTACTAACTGTATAGTACCTCCAAAGGAAAGCTACAAGGCTAGAGTATTCACAACTGGAGCTGCTGGATTCCCAGGATGTAAGCATATACCAGGAGTAGATGGAGAAAAGAAAGATTTCTCAGAAATAATTGAACTTGCTAAAACATGCAAGGCTCCAACAGAAATAGAAAAGGGAGAAATCATTGGTGGATTTGCTCACAACCAAGTATTTGCACTTGCTGATAAAGTTGTAGATGCTGTTAAGTCAGGNGCTATTAAGAAGTTCTTCGTAATGGCTGGATGTGACGGTAGAGCTAAATCAAGAAACTACTACACAGATTTTGCAAAAGCATTACCAAAAGATACAGTTATCTTAACTGCAGGTTGTGCAAAATACAAATATAACAAATTAGACTTAGGAGATATCGGTGGAATCCCAAGAGTTCTAGATGCAGGACAATGTAACGACTCATACTCATTAGCATTAATTGCATTAAAACTTAAAGAAGTATTCGAATTACAAGACATTAATGATTTACCATTAGCATTCAACATTGCATGGTATGAACAAAAAGCTGTTATAGTATTATTATCATTACTATACCTTGGAGTTAAGAATATCCACTTAGGACCAACTCTACCAGCATTCCTTTCACCAAATGTTGCTAAAGTACTTGTTGAAAACTTTGGAATTGGCGGAATCACAAACGTAGAAGACGACTTAAAAATGTTCTTAGGTTAATTTAAATATTAAAGAAGTCTGCTTTACTAACTATTTAGTNAAGCAGGCTTTTTTAGTTTAAAAGAATATAGTAAAATAAAAAGTAGGAAGACTCCATTTGGTGGACTAGTATTAGCTTTTACATGGGGAGCTTTTCATTTTATTTCTAGGCTTAAAGGTATAGAAATTTGGAATGGAATATCATGTATGATATTTTCAGTACTAAGTG
>JGI24707J26582_10001796_pt1 | contig 16640 bp, 14 predicted proteins | sample BioPla1DNA1_FD_26582 | JGI IMG/M metagenome (IMG submission 26582)
TCCTTCGTATCTTTTGGGTACTGTATCCTTGAATGATAAATTCCTGTTAATGTCTCACTAATTGTTTGCTTGATTTTTGTTAACTCTTTAAACGTTAAATGNCTATCATTTAATTGACCGTCTTGTAAACGATCTTTAATAATNCTATCNATCAAGTTGTCAATTTTTTCTTTTGTCGGCTGTTCTAGTGACCGGACAGCAGCTTCAATTGGATCACATAAAGAAACAATCGCTGATTCCTTTGATTGAGGTAATGGCCCTGGATAACGAAACCTCTCTTCCTCTACTTCTTCATTTGTTTCTTTCTCTTTATAGTAAAAATATTTTAATAAAGAAGTCCCGTGATGTTCTTTAGCAATATTAATAATTTCAATCGGCAACTTATGATCTTGTAAAATTTTTGCACCATCATAAGGGTGATTAATTATAATATCAGCACTTTGTGTTGGTTCTAAGAAATTATGTGGATTTTCCATCCCCATTTGATTTTCAATAAAATAATGAGGTTTTTTAATTTTACCTAGATCATGATAGTAAGAAGCAACTCGGGCTAATAAACCATTACCACCAATTGCTTCACAGGCAGCTTCACTTAGATTTGCTACCATGACACTATGATGATAAGTACCAGGTGCTTCAGTTAAAATTCGCCTTAACAACGGATGATTTGGATTAGCTAATGTTAATAATTTTGTATCAGACAACAACTTTAAGACAGATTCAAAAAACGGTAATGCTCCGATTGCTACAATCCCTGAAATAAGTGCCGAAACATAGGCAAACACAATAAATAATAAGATTTCAGANAGTTGATAGCTATCATAAGATAAAAAAACAAAACTTAATATAGCTAATACATTGACAATCCCTGCAATAGATACCGTTTTAAAGACCGCNACACGATCTTTAATCGCCACTAAAGTAGCAATGCTACAGAGCTGAGCAGCTAAAAAGTAAATCCCAACTTCTAAGTTTAATGATCCAGGAATTTGTTCATTAAATATGATCGTACCAACAATTGAATAGACAATCGCAAAGATAATTGCTAACCGTTCACGAAATAATATTTTTAGCGAAATTGAACTAGCTGCGATTGGCATTAATAAAAAATATTTATTCGTATCTGTACTAAAAAGACTAATCACTTTCATCATACCAATCATCACAACTGAGATCACAATTAATGTGAACAAATAGTTAAACTGTAAATAACGTTTATCTATGTAAGTTAATAAACCATATCCAATCAATGAGATCAGCATAAGAACGAGAACAACGAGCCCGATCACAGGGAAAAGATTCCGATCACTATTTAACAAGCCCACAAGATCGAGCTTATCATAAATCTCATTTGTTATCGTTTGCCCTTCCCTAACAATTACTTCTCCCGCTCGAATCATCGCTGGATCAACATTAGTAATTGCTTGGCTCTCTGCCTCTAGAGTTTCTTCAAGTGAGAAAAATGAGTTTTCCACTAAAGCAAATTCACCTACTTGAAGGAGACTTTCTTTTAATTCATCGTTTAATGTTGAGAACTGAAATCGCTGGGCGAGTTGTGCCTTCGCATCCGATAATTCTTCTTGTTTAATGCCTTCGTTGAAAATTTCATTTAATGTTGTCGTTAAAAGTTCATAGGCAATCGTTCGTTCTCGATCAGTCGTTGAAATTAACTGGGTCAAATCTTCATCAGCTAAGTTTTCAACTAGTTCTTGACTGACTAATTGTTTTAATTCAATGAGTTTATCTGCCACCGTTTTAGTTGGTAGTGTTTCTTTAGTTTGATTTAATTGGTTGTCTGCTGATTGAGTCTGATTAGTATTTTCAGATGATTCTTCTTCATCTTGAACTGGTTTAACCGGCTGATTAACCGTTTCGATCACGTCAAATAATTCATTCACATAATCAATTCGTTCTTCGGCAACTTCAGTCGCAATCAGATAACGATCCTCTACAGCACTAAGCGACTCTCTTTTTCTTCGTTCTGTTTCTCTCGTGTTTTCGATCGTAATTGGTGATTGAATCGTGTCATTTGCGATGCTATAGCGTTCAATTTCATATGTTTCAGTATAGACATTTGTTAAGGTGGCTAAAGTAATTGTCACCCCAATGATTAACAATGTTAATATAACTTGAATCGACTTACTATACTTCTTTAATTGATTAATGATTAATTTCATCTATGAGCGACTCCTTAGTTATCGATTTACTTATAGTTTATCATACAACACCAATTTTTTTATGTATATATTTAGAAACGACTATTTAATTGAATTAATATTATTCTACCTTAAATTATCATTATGCTCGAAGCACCGTATGGAAGTAGTTATTTAAAAAAGATATATTAAGAAAAGCCACTATAAAATTATAGCGGCTTTAAAAATCATTCATTTATGAATTTTGCTTTTCGTATGCTGCGATAATTTTTTGGACAACTGGGTGGCGGACAACATCTTGTTGTTTTAAATAAACAAATGAAATACCGTTAATATCAGCCAATATCCTTTGAACAGTTTTTAACCCTGATACGGTTTGATTCGGTAAATCAACTTGCGTGACATCACCTGTAATCACCATTTTAGATCCAAAACCTAAACGCGTTAAAAACATCTTCATTTGTTCTGGTGTTGTATTTTGCGCTTCATCTAGAATTACAAAAGCATCATCTAACGTTCGACCACGCATATATGCGAGTGGTGCAATTTCAATTGTTTCACGCTCAATTAACCTCGACGTGTGTTCAAAGCCCAACACATCATGCAATGCATCGTATAACGGCCTTAAGTAAGGATCAACCTTTTCTTTTAGATCACCAGGTAAAAAACCTAGACTCTCACCAGCTTCAACTGCTGGACGCGTTAAGATAATCTTCTTGATATCACCAGACTTTAAAGCATTAACGGCCATTACTACTGCTAAATACGTCTTACCAGTACCTGCTGGACCAATTCCAAAAACTAAATCATTCTTTTTAATTTGATTAACATACTCTCGTTGACCTAAAGTTTTAACACGAATCGCACGCCCAACAGCATTGCGCATAATTGTTTGATCAAATAAGCTATAGAACTGATCAATTTTACCTTGCTGGGCTAGTTCAACAGCATAAATAACATCCCGCTCAGAAATTGTAATACCACGTCTGATCACATTGAGCAACGCATTTAACACTTCATTAACAAGTTTGCGTTTGTCATCCTCTCCTTGAACCATAACTTCTTCACCGCGTGTCACGATTGAGATATCTAATTTAGACTCAATTTGTTTTAAATGATTATCATTCGTCCCGAATAAACCCATTGCTTCTGTTGGATCAGAAATTGTTAAATCAATTCGTTGTAATTCATCTGACATACATTAATCTCCTTGGCTAGACTCGATTGTATTCACGATATTTTCGTTGACAGTAAAGTATACGTGTAAGTTTACTTTACCATTCTTAGCTGACTGATGCAAAATTTTTTCATCAATAATTGAGCTCATTGAATCAAGCTTGCGGAGTAAGTTCTGACGTGCCTGTTCTAAACCTATTGTAATGGCTTCCTCTTCTGATCGCTCTTGACTGATCATTTCAACTTCTTTATGTGTATTAGTCAGAATTGATAATGGAAATGTCCAATTAGCAATTATCAATTGACTTTGATTCGAAACAACTTTCTCATGACTAAAATCAGTTGATCCAAATCCCCAAATAGGTAATTGAAATGAACCGATTTTTAAATAATATTTGTCTTTAAATGAGCCGGTTTCAATTTGAAATAATCCTTCTAAAGGAACAGTAATTTTTGCTTCATACCAAGTCGTTGCAAAAATTTCAGCTTCAATTTCTACAAATCGCTTAGCTTGATCATTATCCTTTTGTTCTAATTCATTAAGATCCCCAGTAACAAGCATTTGTCCTTTCTTAACAAAATCATTCACTTCAACAAGTGGTCGACCTTTAGCTACTAGCATTTTACTAATGACGCCGTCTTTCTTCGCATAAAGGTGGATTCTTTGGCTTTTCTCTTTCATTGGAGCTTGTTTTTTTGTAATCACTTCAATTCGGTAAGTAATCCCATCTGGAACAATCCCAACCCAGAGAATATCAGGATAATCAGCTAAAATTTTTGCTTGAATTTGATCTGGCTTGTCCATCAAATATTTAAGTTTTCCTCGTTTTATATCATAGTTGTCAAGACTAGTGATTAATTGTTCTGCTCGTTCAACAGGGACACCATTTATATCAATAAACAAAATCGATTGGGTAAAGTAAAGAAAAACTAAACAAGCAATCATAAAACTGATTAATAATTGCCGATATTTTTTGATGCGTTGATAAAAGAACGGTAGGCCACTTTTACGGATGAAGCTAAATTTGTAATGTGTCTGACGGCGTAGTCGACGGATCTGGCTCAGATCGCTCAAATAAATATCAGCAATACAATCCACTTCAGACTTTTTAGCAATCGACCATACTGGGATACCATGACGAGCAAAGAGGTCAAAAAAACGTTCAGGATAATGACCAGTTACTTTGATAGTCACAATTCCTTTGAACCAAATTGGCTTTACTTGTTTCATGATTTCACCTCATTTTTTGTCGTCAGTTGATCCATTTCTAAAGCTGTCAATTTTCCTTCAATTAAAATTTCTGAAGTTAAGAGCATTTTAATAACTAAGTTTGATCCTTTTATATTTAAAAAACCATGTGAAATATTAAGAATGATTTCATTTGTAGTGAAGCGGACGATTCCTCGGTGATTTTCAATATAGACATGAATATCGCCAATCATTGTAATTCGTGGCAATTCCAAATGGGTTGCAACCAACTGATTGGCTTTAGAGTTTTTGATTTTTTCAAAAATTGTTCGCAACTTTCGCACGGAATCGCCTCCCTCACTTTTCAAGATATGATATTTGAACAATAAACAGAACTAATAAAGTGAAACTTCAATCGGTGGAGGTCTTTATCCGCCAATGACCATTCTCAGTTCCCATCGAACTCTTGAAGTGGGAGTGCTCTGTCACAAATCAAATAAAAAACTGCATCCAAAGTCGTTAAATTTCCTTAACAACTTAGATGCAGTTTATGTTTATTGATTATCGATTATGTGGATGATACGGGCGTTTTGATCGGGGTTGACCAAGTATCTCAGACATGATAATACTTCCTGCCAAACCTTTATCCGTGAAATACTTATTTAATCCCATCTCTTTTTTCGTGATCACCTTTTTACGACTTGCTGACACTAAAAGTTTTCCTAAATCTTCATGCTCAGTTTGCACGTCATGGAGACTACTGATCGTTGATTTAGTAGAAATATTTAAATCTTTCCGTAATTGCTCAAATTGTTCATTTTGTTGACTTTCAAATTGTTGATCGTCCACTTCAAAACGCTCAAATCGTTCACGTTTTGGTTCACTGACTTGTTTTTGTGGAGAGTAAACATTTCGTTTAACAGGAGCTCGCTTTTTGGCTTCTTCCTTTTGTTTATCAGAAAAAGATTTAACAACCGAACCTCCTATTACGAAAACAAATGTCAATAGTGGAACGAGTAGATCTAATAGCTCTTCCATCTTGCCACTCCTTTCCGAGTCAATTTTTATTCTTGATCGGAATCATCAGAGATCTTGCCAATTGAACCACGCATATCTGTGTCGGCATTAATGTTTTTATAGTTCATATAATCCATCACACCCATATTTCCAGAGCGTAGTGCTTCCGCAAGCGCCAATGGTACATCTGCCTCTGCTTCAACAACCTTCGCACGCATTTCTTCTACTCGAGCAACCATTTCTTGCTCTTGGGCAACAGCCATCGCACGACGTTCTTCTGCTTTCGCTTGAGCAATATTTTTATCCGCTTCAGCTTGGTCAGTTTGGAGCATCGCACCAATGTTTTTCCCAATATCCACATCAGCAATATCAATTGACAGAATTTCAAATGCTGTTCCTGAATCTAACCCTCGATTTAAAACGTTATGGGAAATTGAATCAGGATTTTCAAGTACTTTTTTATGTGATTCTGAGCTACCGATTGTACTTACAACACCTTCACCGACACGAGCAATAATTGTTTCTTCACCCGCACCACCGACTAAGCGATCAATATTGGCACGAACTGTAATTCTTGCTTTTGCCTTCACTTCGATACCATCAATTGCGATACCAGAAATAAATGGTGTCTCAATAACTTTAGGGTTAACACTCATCTGGACAGCTTCTAATACGTCACGACCGGCTAAATCAATCGCCGCACCTCGTTCAAAAATCAAATTAATATTTGCGCGTTGTGCAGCAATTAAAGCATTCACAACACGGTCAACATTACCACCGGCTAAGTAGTGGCTCTCCAGCTGGTTTGTCGTCACCTCAACACCCGCTTTATGTGCCTTAATTAACGGGTTAATCACTCGACTTGGTACAACTCGACGCAAACGCATCCCAATCAGTGTGAAAATCCCTACTTTTACACCTGCAGCTAATGCACTAATCCAAAGTGCTACTGGAATAAACGTTAAAATTACAATAATTGCAATTACGATTAAACCAATGATTAAAATTGGAATCAATCCTTGAAACTCATTAACACCTGTACCCATAATTATTTCTCCTCCTCATTTTTGTATTCACTCACAACTACTCTTGCACCAGCAACTGAAACAACTTTAACTTCAGTATGCTGACGGATAAATCCACCTTCTGTCACAACATCTATTCTTTCATCATTAACCACAACAGTACCTGCTGGCCTGAGTGGTGTAATGGCCGTACCAATTTTCCCAATTAAATCTTCACGATGATCAGCAGCTGTATAGCCACGATCAGGCGTTTCTTTATCACTTAAGATAATATGTCGGAACAAACCTTTTTCCAAGCCAATTCTGCGATATAAGAAAACAGCTGCACCAATTGATATGATTAAAGCAATTAAAATACTGTAACTGAGATGAACCATATTGTATGCCGACAAATATAGCGCTGCAACAATACTGAGTGCTCCAATTCCTCCGACAATACCACCTGGAACAAAGAATTCGAGAATGATCAGACCGATCCCAAGTACAAAAAGAACAAGGACTTCATATCCAGCAAAACCAGCAACCATGTGGCCATAAAAGAACAAGATCAATGAGATTAATCCAATTGATCCAGGAACACCAAATCCTGGTGAGTAGAGTTCAATAATTAAACCTAATCCAGCTAGCGATAAAAGAATCGAAACAACGACTGAATTGGTTAAGAAACGTGCAAACTCCTCAGCTGCAGTTGGTTCTATTTCAACGACCTCCGCATTAGCCAAACCGAGTTCTGCCAAAACTTCTGTCCGATGATTGACAGTTCCATTCGAATAACCAACTTCTAAAGCAGCAGTCGGACCTAAAGTTAAGTATTGTCCTTTTGGTGCATTATACTCAGGTAAATCAATTTCTTTATCTGCCATCGCTTCTGCATAAATTCGGTCTCTTCCTTTTGCTTCAGCAGCACTTCCCATTGCTTCACGCCAATACGATTGAGCTTTCTCATCTGCAGCATTGCCATCACTAGTAATGATCCCACTTGCTCCAATTGTTGCTTGTGGATTCATGTAGATATAGTCAGCAAATAGTGAAATATAAGAACCCGCTGATAGAGCTTGGCTTCTTATGTATGCTGTTTTTGGAATGGACACATCTTGAATGATTTCACCAATATTATTTGCCGCATCAACTCGACCGCCCGGTGTATTAATTTCAAATATGATGTGATCAACATTCGCTTCCTCTGCTTCGGCCATTGTTCTTCGAAGGAATGCCTCTAATCCACGTTCTACCTCTTTTTCAATTGGAATCACATGAACTAATTTACCTGTTCCTTCAGATTGAGCGTTTACATGACTGAAAGTTGTCAAGCTTAAGAATAGTAGCAAAATTAAACACAGTAATATGGAACGTTTTTTCATTACACCACCCCCAATTCACGTTAATCGTGTCGCTTCAAACTTGAACACTGTCTTTTTAATTATAACATACGCTTGGCAAAAAATCCCCTTATCACTACTTGAATGATAAGGGGATTTTTACTTTTAACTTGATCGCAGTGCAACTATCAGTAAGACCCCTGCTTCAAAAATTCGAAGTATACTAAGAATTCTAAGTTGGGGGTCAACTGACAGTAGCGGCCCAATTGGTTCTACTAACGATCAGTAGATCACTGATCGAAGTTTCACTTTATGATAAATGCTTCTGAACAAGTTGATTGACAACTGCTCCATCTGCTTTGCCTTTTGTTTTTGGCATAAGTACACTCATCACTTTACCTATATCTTTTTTTGTTGTTGCGCCTGTTTCATTAATGGCATCAACAACCAGTTGTTCAAGTTCGGCACTTGATAGCTGTTCTGGCAAGTAAACTTGAAGAAAGTCGATATTTTGCTCGGTTTTTTCTACAAGATCAGCACGATCAGCTTGTTTAAATTCTTGGAGGGAATCTTTTAACTGCTTAAGTTCACGAGCTAAAACAGTTAATTCTTCGTCTTTTGTTAATTCATCTTTACCAAGTTTGATCGCTTCATTTTGGATAGAAGCTTTCACCATGCGAATCATACTCAGCTTTTGCTTTTCTTTATTACGCATAGCCGTTTTCATGTCTTGATTCAGAGATTCTACTAATGACATTTCCTTCTTTACACCCTCTTAATAAGAAACCAAAGATTTCTTATATTTAATTACTTACGCTTTCTTGCCGCTTCAGATTTCTTTTTACGTCTAACACTTGGTTTTTCATAATATTCACGCTTACGATATTCTGATAATGTACCTGATCTTGATACATCACGTTTAAAGCGACGAAGAGCATCTTCAAGCGACTCATTTTTACGAACGCGAGTAGTATTTGACATGCTATTTTCCCTCCCTCCGGAGCATCAACAATTTAAAAGACAAACGATCCAAGTAGCTTTGTCTCTATGATATTATAATATAATGATATTTATAGGTCAACTTTAAGTTTTAATTTAATCGTTAACGGTTGGCATTGATTTTTCAATTTTCACTAGTTTGCTAGGTTGGCCAATGACTGCCAAGGGACATTATCTATCTTTAGCTTAAATTTGTTTCCTCTAATAGATATGACAATGTAGACAAGAAATACATTGGTGCTGTTTCTGTCCGTAGAATTCTCGGTCCCAAACGAATCGGTTGAAAATTAGCATCATAAAACTGTTCAATTTCTTTTTCTGTAAATCCACCTTCAGGACCGATAGCGATGACTACTGATTGACCAGGTTTGATTTGTGCTAAGTATGTTTGAAGCTTTTTTGTTGAAACGGTACGAGTTGTTTCCTCATAAGCAACAAATTTATGCTCAAAATTCTTCGTACTTGTAAGTATTTGCTGCATCGAATGCGGAAGCTCAACCGTAGGCAGACTCGTGCGATGCGACTGCTCTGCCGCTTCTTTAGCTATCTTTTGTAATCGCTCGATTTTTTTNACTTGCTTTTTCCCATCCCACTTCACAATCGATCTTGCACTATTAAAAGGGATAATTGAATCAACACCTAACTCCGTTGACTTTTGGACAATCCATTCCAATTTGTCACCTTTAGGCAAGCCTTGGATCAACGTGATTTGTATCGGTAATTCAACCTGATCGTCCAAGCGTTCCAGTTTAGACAAATAGACTTGTTGATCATCAATCTGATCGATTAAACAGAGATACGGATGACCTGATGGATGATTGCAAATAATTTGATCCCCTGGCTTCATTCGCATCACATTAGCGATATGATGATAATCATCGCCTACAATCGCCAACTCATTTTCTCCCCAATACTCTTCATTGACAAAATATCTTTGCAATTTATTTCACCTCAATCAATTTAAGCTGGTTTTTTAGCAACAATTAAGATCCAATCTTTCATTTGATTTGTTTCAATAATTTCAAAACCAGCATTGATTAAAGCTTGTTTAACATCTGTTTCTTTTGCTTTAATGATTCCTGAAGTTATAAATAAACCACCTGGTTTTAGTCTTTCAAACGCATCTGTTTCAAAGCGCATTATAATTTCGGCCAATAAGTTAGCAANGATTAGATCTGGCTTAACTGTGACATGATCCAATAAATTATTTTGCTTAACGGTAATCTTACTACTGGCTTTATTTAGCTTGATATTTATTCCTGCTGCTTTAACAGCAACTACATCAAGATCATATCCATAAACATGATCGGCACCTAGTAAAGCTGCTGCAATACTAAGTACCCCAGAGCCTGTTCCAACGTCAATCACAGTTTGACCAGCTTGCAAATATTCTTCAATCGCTCGGATTGACAAGATTGTTGTTGGGTGTGTTCCAGTTCCAAATGCCATCCCTGGATCTAGTTCGATCACCAATTCATCAGCAGATTCTGGAAGATAATCTTCCCATGTTGGAGTGATCGTAATCTTTTCTGAAACTTGAATCGGTTTATAGTACTTTTTCCATGCGGTTGCCCATTCTTCTTCATTTACTTCACTAAGAGTAATCTTGTTTTGTCCAATGTCAATGTCGTAAACGAGCAACTGGTTGATGGCTTCCTTTATTTGTTCAACAGCTTCACCTAAAAAACTATTCATTGGTAAATACGCCTTTAAGTAAACCCCTTCAGTAGGATAGTCCATCGGATCCANCTCATAGATTTCGCCTAGTTGGTCAGATCTTTCTTTATGAAAATCGTCTGCATCTTCAATTACAACACCACTAGCTCCCGTTTCATGTAAAATATTTGAGATCGGCTCAATTGCTTCATTTGTTGTATGAATACAAATTTCAGACCATTTCAAATTGATCACTCTTTTCTCAGGTTAAATTAACTTGCAATTAATCATTCTTAAAGGCACGCTTTACTCGACTAAAAAATGAATCTTCCGTTTCATCTGTTGGCTCATTTCCGCTTAAGTCATTAAATTCTCTAATTAATTCTTTTTGCCGCTCTGTAAGATTCGTCGGTGTAATCACACGAATACGGACATTTTGATCACCATGACCATAACCACGTACATTCGGTACCCCTTTTCCTCTTAACCTAAACGTTTTACCCGTTTGAATACCTGCAGGGATCTTCAGTTTGACTTTTCCGTGGACAGTTGGCACTTCAATCTCATCACCCAAAGCAGCTTGAGCAAATGTAATCGGCATATCACAGAAAATATCATCCCCATCTCGTTGGAAAAACTCATGTGGTCTTACTTGAACAACAACGTAAAGATCACCAGCAGGACCACCATTTACGCCCGGTTCACCTTTTCCAGCGACACGAATTTGTTGACCATTATCGATACCAGCAGGGATTTTAATATGAATTTTCTTCTGTTTTTTAACTGTACCTTTACCATGGCATGTCGTACATTTTTCTTTAATTTCTTTTCCAGTTCCACTACAGTGGTGACAAACACGCTTATTAACAACACGGCCAAATGGAGTGTTCTGTTCCATATTTAACTGACCGCTTCCTTGGCAATGTTTACACGTTTCAGGTTTTGTCCCTGGCTTCGCACCAGACCCTTTACACGTATCACATTTTTCTTCACTTGGAATTGAAATGTCTGTCTCTTTACCGAATATTGCCTCTTCGAAATCTAACGTCATNGTATATTGAAGATCATTCCCTTGTCTTGGGGCATTTGGATCACGTCTGCCTCCACCACCAAAGAACATATCGAAAATATCACCAAAACCACCAAAGTCTTCAGCACCAAAACCGCCTCCGCCAAAGCCTTGTCCTTGAGAAGCCGCATGACCAAAACGATCATATTGCGCTCTTTTTTGCTCATCACTTAAGACCTCATAAGCCTCTTTTACTTCTTTAAATTTATCCGCTGCATCTGGCTCCTTATTAACGTCTGGATGATATTTACGGGCTAGTCTTCGATACGTTTTTTTAATCTCTTCTGGTGTAGCATCTTTACTAATCCCCATTACCTCGTAATAATCACGTTTACTCATAAAGGCCATCACTCCCATCTCTTTTTCTGCATAGAAATAATCATAACATTAATCTGAATAACTAAACAATAGTTGATCGACAATTAAACGGATAAAAGTCAAAGTCAGGATATACTTGACTTTGACTTTTATCACATTAGTTATTATTTATCGTTTTCATCATCGACTTCTTCAAAGTCAGCATCAACAACATCATCGTTAGCATCACTTGCTTCGCTTGCTTGTTGAGCTTGCTGAGCTTGTTCATAAAGCTTAACTGATAAAGCTTGAACTTCTTGTTCTAAAGCTTCTTTCTTCGTTTTTATCGCTTCGATATCGCCATCTTCAAGCGCTTTTTTCAGTTCATCTTTTGCAGCTTCTGCTTTTTGCTTTTCATCTTCAGAAACTTGATCTTTAAGATCTTTGATCAACTTATCTGTTTGGAAAACAAGTTGGTCTGCTTCGTTGCGAAGATCAATTTCTTCTCGACGTTTTTTATCTGCCTCGGCATTTTCTTCAGCATCTTTTACCATTTGTTCTACTTCTTCATCACTTAAACCTGATGATGATTGAATTGTAATTGATTGCTCTTTATTTGTGCCTAAATCTTTTGCTTTAACATTAACAATCCCATTTGCGTCAATATCGAAAGTAACCTCAATTTGTGGAATACCACGTGGCGCTGGTGGAATATCAGTTAATTGGAAACGACCTAACGTCTTGTTGTCCGCAGCCATTTCTCGTTCACCTTGTAGTACGTGAATATCAACTGCAGTTTGGTTATCTGCCGCTGTTGAGAATACCTGCGAGTGGCTTGTTGGGATCGTTGTATTACGCTCAATTAGTCGTGTTGTTACACTACCCATTGTTTCAATTCCTAATGAAAGTGGCGTAACATCTAATAATAGAACATCTTTAACATCACCTTGGAGTACTCCACCTTGAATTGCCGCACCTAGNGCAACAACCTCATCCGGGTTTACACCTCTNGAAGGCTCTTGACCTGTTTCTTTTTTCAATGCTTCTTGAACAGCAGGAATACGAGTTGAACCACCAACTAAAATAACTTTGTCAATTTCTGATGCACTTAAGCCCGAATCTGCAAGTGCTTGACGTGTTGGTCCCATTGTTCTTTCAATTAGTTCTGCTGATANNTCTTCAAACTTAGCTCGTGTTAACGTCATTTCTAAGTGTAGTGGTCCNGCTTCACCAGCTGTAATAAATGGTAATGAAATTTGTGTCTGGCCAATCCCTGAAAGATCCTTTTTCGCCTTCTCAGCAGCATCTTTCAAACGTTGTAACGCCATCTTATCTTTGCCTAAGTCAATTCCATTTTCTTTTCTAAATTCGGCTACTAAGTGCTCAATGATCACTTCATCAAAGTCATCTCCACCTAGGCGATTATCACCTGCAGTTGCAATAACTTCAAATGTCCCATCACCAATATCTAAAATAGATACGTCAAACGTTCCACCACCTAAATCATAAACTAGAACCGTTTGATCTTGATCAGCTTTATCAATACCATATGCTAATGCAGCTGCTGTCGGCTCATTAATGATTCGCTCAACTTCTAGTCCAGCAATTCTTCCGGCATCTTTAGTTGCTTGACGTTCAGAGTCGTTGAAATATGCTGGCACAGTAACGACTGCTTTTTCAACTTTTTCACCTAAGTAATCTTCAGCATAGCTTTTAATGTATTGTAAAATGATTGCTGAAATTTCTTGTGGTGTATATTCTTTTCCTTCAACTTCAACTTTATAGTCTGTTCCCATGTGGCGTTTAACCGACTGAATCGTATTTGGGTTGGTAATTGCTTGACGCTTTGCAACCTCTCCTACTTGTCGTTCACCATTTTTAAATGAAACAACAGATGCTGTTGTCCGGTTTCCTTCCGGATTAGGGATAATAATTGGCTCCCCACCCTCCATAACTGCCACACATGAGTTTGTTGTTCCTAAGTCAATTCCAATGATTTTGCTCATTTAATCTTCCTCCTTCAATTTACTATGTAGCTACTGATTAACTTTTACCATTGCAGGTCGTAGAACTCGATCCTTTAATCGATAGCCTTTTTGTAATTCCTCTACAACGATGTTTGATTCATATTGATCATCTTCAACTTGTACAACTGCTTGATGGATCGTTGGATCAAATTCCTCACCAACAGCAGGTATGATCTCAATTCCTTCTGATTCTAAAACAGAAAGTAAATGACGATAAATCATTTCCATACCATCAATAAAACTCTTAACTGACTCATCCTCCCCAGTCGTCTGGAGCGCTCGTTCAAAATTATCAAGCACTGGTAGTAGCTCAGTTGCCAATTGTTGTGATTTATAAGTTAAATCTGCAGCTTTTTCACGCTGTGTGCGTTTTCGATAATTATCGTATTCTGCTTGTAAGCGTAAATATTTATCATAAAGTTCATTTTTCGCTGTTTCAAGTTGTTGATATTTTTGTTCTGCATCAGCTTCTTCAGGTTGATCATCAACAAGTTCTTGCTCAACTTCTTCAACATCATCAGTCAGTTCGATATTTTCTTCTTGGTCAATTTGTTGCTCTTTATTAACATCTGTCACCATACTCACCCCCAAAATTCGTCAAGTTGACTTTAGCTAGTTTTGATAAATCGGTTAATTATCTAGTATAATATGCAAAACTTAAGTGAGAGAATTGACTCAGCTCTCACTTAACCAATCATATAATAAAACAACACCATCGCCTTTTCAACCATTATGTTTAGCGAAGATATTATTACGTTAATTTGATTTACTACCAATCCGTAAATGTTTTGGACATTTGGTTCGACAGTAAATTAATTAACGACACCACTCGAGAATAATCCATTCTTTTTGGTCCTAACAAAGCAATCGTTCCTAATTGTTCTCCTGACAGTGAGTACGTTGCTTTAATCAAACTCAAGTCTTGCATTTCATCAATTTTATTTTCTTGGCCAATTGAAATCTTTAAGCCTTGCTCTGTTGCTCGAAGCAAGTCGATCATCAAATCTTCTTTTTCAATTATTGAGTAGATTGAATGTACTTTTTCGACATCATTAAACTCTGGTTGTAGAAGCATATTCGTCATTCCACTCATATAATAATTGTCTGGCTGTTGACTAAAAAGTGCTCCGTGTAAATATTTCAATGCTAAGTTCACATTAGTAATGTAACTGTTTAAAATATTACCGATTTCCACTTGCATCCTGCTATGGAGTTGGATAATCGGGATGTTATAGAACTTTTCATTTAAAATATTAACGAGTTTTTCTAAATCAGAGCCACTAATTTCAGCGGGAATCGTAAATGATCGATGTTCAACATGTCCTTTATTCGTCACTAAAATCGCAACCGCCGATGTTTTCGACAACTGAATAATTTGTAATTGCTTTAACCTTGCTTCAAAAACTTCTGGTCCTAAGATAATTGATGTGTAGTTTGTTAAGTCTGATAAAACTTCAACCGATTTTTGTACAACTTGTTCAAAATCAACATACTCATAATCAAAAACAGCAGAAATAAGTTTCTGATCCTTTTCAGATAAGTGAAAAGGCAGTAACATATGATCGACATAAAAACGATAGCCTTTTTCCGACGGGATTCGGCCAGACGAAGAGTGCGTCTTTTCAAGATAGCCAAGCTCTTCTAAATCAGCCATTTCGTTTCTGATCGTCGCAGGACTGTATGAAATGCCTTCTTTTTTTGATATTGCCCGTGACCCTATTGGTTGAGCCGATTGAATAAACTCATCAATAATCACCTGTAATATCAAAAGTTGCCTACTAGATAATACCATAGATGATCACCTCTGTTAGCACTCTTCTCTTTCGAGTGCTAATACTATTATTAAATTATCAAATCAGCACAATATTGTCAACGAATATCACTTCAAAAATGAAACAACAACTAATCAATCATCAAATTCAAATTCATCAAGTAAAAACCGTTGGAAAACTTCATTGCCAAACAACTGACCCTGCTCAGTCATCCGAATCCGCTGATCATCTTCCTCCAGCCAACCACGATCAATCAACTCTTTAATTGGCTTCTGATAAACATTATGAAGATCTAATTTATATTTAGTTTTAAAATCTGCCTTGCTAACACCTGTTCGTTTACGCAAACCAAGGAAAAGCTCTTCCTCCACTTGCTCTTTCTTACCAATTTGATCAATATGCAAAACGGGACGCCCGGACTCATTGGCTGCCTTCACATATGCCGGAAAAGGACGCAGATTAATGTGACGCTCGCCTGGTAAATATCCACTTGCTCCTGCTCCAAAACCATAGTAATATTGGTTATCCCAATAGGTTAAATTATGTTTACTTTCAAAACCCGGCTCAGCAAAATTACTAACCTCATATTGATATTTCCCGTTCCGCTTCATTTTATCAATTAACAGNTCAAACATACTCGCTTCAACTTCTTCAGGAGGTTTATGAAGCTTCCCCTTTTGGTGACGTTGATAAAAAACTGTTTTAGGTTCAATTTGTAAGGAATAGGTTGAGTAGTGCGGTAAATCAAAAGCTAGTGCACGCTCAATTGAATCATCAAAAATCTCAATCGTTTGATTCGGTAAGCCGTACATTAAGTCAATACTAATATTAGTTAGACCATGTTTCAGAAGGTGATTGATATTTTCTTCAACATCATTTACCCGGTGAAGACGACCTAAATCCTCTAATAACTGATTATCAAATGATTGGACACCCAT
>JGI24707J26582_10001803_pt1 | contig 16599 bp, 28 predicted proteins | sample BioPla1DNA1_FD_26582 | JGI IMG/M metagenome (IMG submission 26582)
ATCTCTCCACCAAAAGCCCGGATCGGGTGATTAGGAGGACGATCCTGCTACCGCAACAAGACCCAATAGAGGAGACGCGAAAAAAAAGGAGAAGTGTTGCCGGCTCACTCGGGCTTGCTGATGAGCTGTATCTTTGAGACGATCTCGCCGGTCTTCTTGTGCGGCTTCCGGATGACTGCGTCCATAGCCTTCTCGATCTCACGGGCCTCCTCGCAGAGGACCATAGCCTGACGCATCATCTCGTGGGCGCTTGCGACGATAGGGATGTACTTCTCCCACTCCCTCACCATGAAGCAGCCCCGGACGTTGACCGCGGCGACCTGCTGCGCGATCTCGTAGGCGGCACGGGCCTTTGCGAGCGCGTAGGGGTTGCTGAACTCACCCTCGACCGCCTTGTCAGCGGTCATGACGACCTTTGGAAGTGCGAGGTCCTTGCCCTTCTTGCCTGCCTTCACCTGGTCGATCACCTTGTCAAGCTCCAGCTGCATCTTGCGGTACGCACCGGTGAGGGCGAGCACCTTGACGAGGTTCCCGTTGTAGTCCGCCATCTCGACGGGGTCCAGGAACTCACGGCGGGCACCGATCATGGCATCGGCCTTCATGATGATGTAGCCGAAATCGCTCTCCTTGAGGGCCGTAAACTGTTCCTTCTTGGTGGTGATGTCATCGGTGATGACGACGCAGGGGATCCCGGCCGCTGCAAGGTTCTCACGGGCCTGGGTGGGTCCGGGGAGAACGCCGTTTGGCGACACAACAATACAAAAATCAGGGGCCCATGCCTTCATATTGTTGACCACGCGGTCGATATCCTCTGGCTGCAGTTTCGTCCCGGAGGTCGCCATGAAGGTGATCATATCCTCACGATCGGCGCGCTCATCGAGGAGAAGTTCAGCCATCACACCACTGGCGATATTTCCCAGTTTTGCAATTCCTACTTTAACTACCACTTTAAACACCTCTCAAAATTTGAGAACACGATATTATCGCCGAGTCCTCATATAAACGTTTTGAAATGGCCGCCAACCACCGTACACACAGCGGCGGGGCTGGATACCAGTCCCCCTGCGGTTGATATAGGTCTGCAGGCGCTCTCGATACATGGGACCCCCCCCTCACCCCTCCATCCCATGCAGATCCCTATCCAGGCTACCCTGGGAATGACTCCCCTCTGGCAGCGTGANGGNCCTCCCCGCCCCGGACGGCCCGGTTACCGGCNGGGTCTGGATCGGATGTTAAGGAGAAGTGTTTAAATTTAATGTGGTCCTATATATATTTGATGAAACGAGGTCTGCTTACCAGCCGCCAGAGGGAAGTACTGCGGTATCGAAAACAAGGCTTGACGCAGCAACAGATCGCGGATATCATAAAGACATCAAAAGCTAACGTCTGTACCATCGAGAAGGCTGCTCTCGAGAATATCGCTCGGGCGCGTGACACCCTTGAGTTCCTCTACACACTGGACGCTACCCATCTCTGCACGCTCAAGGGCGGTCTCGACCTGCTCAAGGCTCCCGACATCATCTACACCGAAGCCGAAAAGATCGGGGTGAAGGTCAAATACGACACGGTCTCACTCATCAACAGGCTCAGGGATGCCAACCCCGACCGGTTCAGGGGTAGACAGGTCCGCGAGGATGTAGAGGTCTACATCAACGAAGACGGCGATCTCTACTTCGGATGACGCTGCTGCAAAGCCACTCACGACGCGAGATCGGTGAGATCGGGACGTATGCCGCCCTTCAAGCCTGGGCACCCTCCCCACAGGCCTTCATCCATCCTCGCTCCAGCCCCATTTGAGGCTTCCCTGCAAGCAGGTGTCCATCTCCGCAGATCGCCGGGAGATCCGGTGATAAGATTTATATCTCACTTTAAGCAATAGTTAAGAGACCGCTCTGCCCTATCCCGCCAGGATCCAGGGGGNGATTAACACTTTATGTGCCTCCGATCCTTGATATCTCCACGTCATCGCGGCATACGCGAATCGGAGACCCACGGCGGGCCGGTGCAGATGGTACCAAGATAATTCGAAGGTCGAACCCTCCAGATGGAGGGCGATATCGATTGAGGAGTTGTGCTCGTCACAACGGGATGACAGGAGCTGGATCTGATCGAGACGTTGGGCCAACGTCAGTGCAGCGCGCCCGGTTCCAGAGAACATCTCTCCGGAAACGTCAAAGAGTCAGGATCTATTAGCGACGACTGGACACGGACCCGGTGCACGCCGGGGCGGTGGCGGGAGCGATAGGAGAGGATCGTCTCTCCCCCGTCGCCTCCATCCGACTGTTTCCCTTCACGCCGTGCCATGATGGCACGACGTTCGATGTCATGCCCAAGTGGGTTCACCACAATTTGCCCGATCTGCGACCTGCCTCTCCGGCAGGGATCATGCAGTCGGTGCATCAGACTAGTTGCACGAAGGGTTGATTGAAACATGCCGAAGTATAACAGGCCACGCAGAGGATCCCTTGCATACAGTCCAAGGAAACGGGCAAAGAGCCCCGTTCCCAGGTACGGCTCATGGCCGGAGTACACGGGAGCCCCGGCTATACAGGGATTCGCCGGGTACAAGGTGGGGATGACCCACGTCCTCATGGTCGACGACCACAAGAGCAGTCCTACCGTAGGCAGGGATGTGATGGTGCCGGTGACCGTGGTTGAGGTTCCACCCATGCGGGTGGCGGGCGTGCGTGCATACAGCGAAAACACCTATGGAAAGCACGCGCTGACTGAAGCCTGGACGACTGACCTCGATGAGGAGTTATCCCGCCGCATCACCGTCCCGAGGGACCACGATACCGCCGCTGCCCTTGAGGCCATCCGGGAGGCGATCGGTGAAGGCAGGGTCGCAGAACTCTATGCCCTGACCTATACGCAGCCCGGCCACCTCACCGGCGTCCCGAAGAAGATCCCCGACCTGATGGAGATGCGGATCGCTGGCGGAAGCCTTGACGACCAGATCGCCTACGCCGCTGAGATCCTCGGAAAGGAGATCGACATCACCGGGCACTTCGAGGCTGGCGAGTTCATCGATGTGACCGCCATCACCACCGGCAAGGGCACAGAAGGCCCCGTCAAGCGCTGGGGCGTCCAGGTCCGGAAACGGAAACATGCTCGCGGGGGCAAGAAACGCCACATCGGCAACCTCGGTCCATGGCACCCGCACCATGTCAGGTGGCAGGTTCCCCAGTCGGGCCAGATGGGCTACCAGCAGCGCACNGAGTTCAACAAGCGCATCCTAAAGATCGGCACCAANGGCGANGAGATAACGCCCTCTGGTGGATTCCTCCACTACGGGGTTCTCCGAGGCCCGTACGTGCTGATCAAGGGTTCGGTCCCCGGACCGAATAAACGCCTGGTCCGGATACGGCCCGCGATACGGCAGGGAGAACACGTCGTCCGCACGCCGGCGATAAGCTTCGTCAGCGCGCAGAGCAAACAGGGGTGAGCAGCGATGAAGACACAGGTTCGAACACTTACAGGCGAGATCGTCCATGAACTCGATCTCCCGGAGATCTTTAACGAAGACTATAGACCCGATCTCATCAAGCGNGCTGTCCTCGCGCTCCAGAGCACCCGGTTCCAGCCGCATGGGACCGACCCCTACGCCGGTATGCGCACCTCAGCAGAGTCCTGGGGCAGTGGCCGGGGCGTTGCCCAGGTTCCCCGCATAAAGGGCGGCAGCAAGGTTGCCCGGGTGCCGCAGGCAACCGGCGGGCGTGCAGCGCACCCCCCGAAGACCGCAAAGATCCTCGTCAAAGGTATCAACCGAAAAGAAAAGCAGAGGGCTCTCCGATCCGCTATCGCAGCCAGTGCTTCTCCTGACATCGTCAGAGACCGTGGGCACATCTTCGAAGGCGATCTCCCGCTGGTCCTCGAAGACCGGTTTGAGGAGATAACCCGGACGGGCGATGTCATTGCGGCGCTCTCCGCCCTCGGCATCTATGCCGATGTCGAGCGGGCGAAGGCCAGCAAGAAGGTCAGGGCAGGGCGCGGCACCATGCGCGGTCGCCGCTACAAGCAGCGCAAGAGCATCCTCATCGTCACCGGAAGCGAACCGCTCCGGGCGGCCCGAAACCTTGCCGGTGTCGACGCCGTGACGGTTGACCAGCTCAACACCGAGTTGCTGGCCCCCGGCACNCACGCAGGACGCCTGACGATCTGGACGGAATCTGCAATCAAGAGACTGGAGAAGTTCTCATGATACTGAAATACCCGTTCGTTACTGAAAAAGCAGCGATGATGCTCGAAGGCGAGAATAAGCTCCAGTTCATCGTGCAGAGAGACGCCACCAAGCCGGAGATCAAGCGCGAACTGGAATCGGTCTTTGAGCAGGAAGTGAGTGAAGTCCGCACGATGATGACCATGAAGGGCGAAAAAAAGGCCATCATCAGGTTTGCNGACGAGACGGCGGCTGAAGAGATCCTCAGCCGGCTTGGAATCATGTGAGGTGAGTGATAGATGGGACATCGAATTACATCACAGAACCGCGGCCGGGGCGGCCCGACCTACCGTGCGCCCTCGCACCGGTATAAAGCCCGATTACGGCACGCCGGGACGAATACCGCTCCAGCCGTGGGTCAGGTCGTCGATATCGAGCACGACCCGGCACGGCATACGCCGATCGCTCTCGCCAGACTCGAGGACGGCCAGAAGGTCTACATGCTCGCCACCGAAGGGCTCGGTGTCGGGGATACTGTCGCCTGGGGTCCGGGAGCCGAGGTAAAGAATGGAAACACCCTGCCGCTCCGGGAGATCCCGGTCGGGGCATACGTCTGCAACATCGAGGCGCGGCCCGACGACGGCGGCAAATTCGTCCGCTCTGGCGGCGTTCAGGCTCTTGTCATCGGCAAGGCTGATGATGGCGGGTCGGCATCCGGATGCCGAGCGGCAAGAACAAATGGTTCAGCGGTGCCTGCATGGCGACCGTCGGTATCGTTGCCGGAGGCGGCCGGGGCGAGAAACCATTCGCCCGGGCAGGAAAGAAATATCTCCACGCCAGGTCCTCTGCGGAGAAGTGGCCCCGCGTCAGGGGTGTCTGCATGAACGTCATCGACCACCCGTTCGGTGGCGGCGGGCACCAGCACTGCGGACGGCCAAAGACCGTCTCCCGTGGGACATCCCCGGGCAGGAAGGTCGGGCATATTGCCGCCCGGAGAACCGGCAAGTGGAAGAAGTGAGGAGGGGTTGAAGCAATGGCAAAGAAGACACAGAGGCGCATGCCGCGGCGGCGTGAAGAGTTCACCTACCGCGGGCATACCATCGAAGACCTGCAGCAGATGACGCTCTCCGAGCTCCTGCCGCTCATGCCGTCCCGGATACGCAGGAGGTTCGAGCGTGGCCTCTCCAGGGAGCACGAGAAGCTGCTCTCCGACATACGATCGGGAGACACGAAGATCCGCACCCACCTGCGCGATATGGTTGTCATGCCCGAGATGGTCGGAAAGACGATCGAGGTCCATAACGGGAAAGAATTTCAGAGAGTGGAGATCCACCCTGAGGCGGTCTTTCACTACCTCGGAGAATTTGCACTGACCCGCAGGAGGGTCTCTCACGGTAGCGCCGGTATCGGTGCGACCCGGTCGAGTAAGTACGTACCACTGAAGTGATGGCTATGGCAAGGACAGGCTATTCAGCAGTGATTGAGGGCGATAACGTCGCTCGCGCAAAGGCGAACGAGCTACCCGTCTCTCCCAAACACTCGATCGAGATCGCCCGGTTCATCCGGGGCATGACCACCGCCGAGGCAAAAGCGTATCTTGCCGACGTGGTCGAGAAGAAGAAGGCCATCCCGTTCAAGCGGTTCAAGCGAAACGTCGCCCACCAGAGGGGCCTTACGGGATGGGCAGCAGGCCGGTATCCTGTGAAGGCCGCGGAGGCCTACATCAGGCTGCTCAATTCAGTCGAGACGAACGCCGAGTACATCGGCCTCGATGCCGAGAATCTCCGGATCGACCATGTCTCCGCCAACAGGGGCCGCATTCTCCGGGCATTCTTCCCACGTGCGATGGGTCGCGCCACCCCGAAACGCAGGGAGACCGTGAACATCGAGATCATCGTGACCGAGGTGATGTAATGGCAATCGAGAAGAAGTTCGTCAGTGAAGGCGTGCGAAACGTCCGCGTCGAGAAGTTCCTCACGAAGGAACTCAAGCGAGCCGGATACGGCGGCATGGATATCACCCGGACACCGCTTGGCACCCAGGTGACCATCTTTGCGGAGAAACCCGGTATCGTGATCGGGAAGGGTGGCAGGCAGGTTCGCCAGCTCACCCAGGACCTTGCCACCAACTTCGATATCGAATCCCCGCAGGTGGAGGTCCAGCAGGTCCAGAACCCCAACTTCAGTGCCCAGATCATGGCAGAGCGGTTGGCAAACGCGCTTGAGCGCGGTTGGTACTTCCGGAAGGCCGGGCAGAGCACGATCCGCCGGGTGATGGAATCAGGCGCACTCGGCTGCGAGGTCATCGTCGCCGGGAAGCTGACCGGTGCGAGATCGCGGACCCAGAAGTTCACCGAGGGTTACGTGAAGCACTCGGGAGAGCCCAGTGAGACGATCGTCGAGACGGGGTACGCCCTTGCGGTCAAGAAGCTGGGGACCATCGGTGTTCAGGTCAAGATCGTCCCACCGGGCGCGAAGCTGCCCGATACCTTCGAAGTCCTTGAACCGGAGCCGAAGAAGGCCCCGATTCCGGTTCCGGAACCCGAGGAGATCGGAGAGGATGAACTCGATGAAGATCTTGACGCATTCTCAGACGAGGAGTACCAGGAGGAGAGGTAGATGGCAATCTTTCGCGCCCACGAGGTGAGACAGCTCTCCGACATCGAGCTCCTCGAGCAGGAGCAGAAACTCAGCCTCGAGCTGATCCAGGAGCGGGGAAAAGTCAGTGCCGGCGGTGCCACGGAAAATCCCGGAAGGATCCGCGAGATCCGCAGGGCTATCGCACGCATCCGGACCGAGCAGAACGCACGGAGGAGTGCATGATCTCTCCCCGGAACATCCTGCGGCACGAGCTGATCGGCCTGGATGTTCTGGTCGTCCGCGCAAGCAATCCCGGACATGTTGGGGTAGGTGGCCGCATCATCGATGAGACCCAAAATACCCTCACCATCCGGACTGAGCGAGGAGAGAAGCAGATACCAAAGCGGTTCAGTGTATTCCGCCTCCAGCTCCCTGACGGCACAACCGTCGATGTGGACGGCTCGAGCCTTGAGGCCCGGCCGGAGCGGCGGATCACGATGCGCATCAGATAAGAGAGGATAACAGAATGGCACGAAACATTGGGTTAAATGTCCCCATTCCGGAGACGGAATGCGAGGATATAAATTGTCCGTTTCACGGCACTTTGCCGGTACGCGGCCAGGTGATTACCGGCAAAGTCGTGAGCGACCGTATGAATGGCACCGTCGTCGTGGAACATGAGTATCTCCACTACGTCAAGAAGTACAAGCGGTACGAGAAGCGCAGATCCCGATACCATGCTCACAGCACTCCCTGTATCAACGCGAGTGCCGGCGATGTGGTCAGGATCGCAGAGTGCAGGCCGCTCTCAAAGACGAAGAGCTTCGTGGTCGTCGAGGTGATGAAGGAATGAAGGCGATGCAGTCGAAGATTCCGCGTGCACTCGCCACCGGCTCGCGCATCGTCTGTGCCGACAACACTGGTGCACGGCTCGTGGAGATCGTCTCCGTCGATGGCTACCACGGTGTCCGGCGCCGGCAACCCAGCCTGGGTCTTGGCGACGTGGCGACCGTGAGTGTCAAGAAAGGCACCCCCGACATGCGCAGAAAGCTTGAGAAGGCGGTGGTCATCCGGCAGAGAAAGGAGATCCGCCGTCCAAACGGGATCCGGCTCTCATTCGAGGACAACGCCATGGTGCTCATCAACGAGCGCGGTGAACCGAAGGGAACCGAGATCAAAGGTCCCGTCCCCCGCGAGATCGCCGAGAGGTTCCCAAAGATCACCTCCATGGCGACGATGATCGTGTAGAGGTGAAGGAAGAAATGGCACGCACAACCAGCAGACAACCAAGGAAACAGCGCAAAGCGCGCTACAACGCACCAAACCACACCCGGGGCCGGTTCCTCTCAGCACCACTCTCGCCTGAACTCCGCGGGAAATACAACATCCGGAGGGCCCGCGTGGTGAAGGGTGATACCGTGAAGGTGCTCCGGGGAGACTATGCCGATGATGAAGGCATCGTCGACTCCGTGGACGCCAAGGCCTGCAAGGTGATCGTGCACGGCGTTATGGTGATCAAGGCGGACGGGACCGAGGTGCCCCGACCGATTGACCCCTCAAACGTGCAGATCACGAAACTCAACCTGAAAGACAAACTCCGTGAGGAGAGACTCGGAGGCGGAGAGTAATGTCCAACCATCTCAAGCGACTGGTTGCGCCTGAGTCCTGGCGCATCCCAAAAAAGGCAGAGAAGTTCGTCATGAAGACCGCTCCAGGCCCCCACGATGCCGGCGGTCTGCCGGTCGGGGTCTGGCTCCGGGAGCATATCGGCATCGCACAGAACGCAAGCGAGGCCCGAAAGATCCTGCACCAGCGTGACGTCATCGTCAACGGACGGCCATGCAGGGACACCCGGATCGGCCTTGGTGTCTTTGACATCGTCTCAATCCCGAGGCTCGGGAGACACTACCGCATCCAGCTGGACAAGCGGGGCAACCTGATCTCAGTCGAGATTCCGGAAGAGTCTGCAAAGACCCGGCTCTGCAAGATCCAGAATAAGACCACCATCAAAGGCGGCAAGATGCAGCTGAACCTTGCGTACGGTGCAAATATCCTCGCCGACAATACCTACCGGGCGAAGGACTCGATCGTGGTAACCCTCGGCGACCCNGAGACCGGTGAGGGTCGATTCCAGATCATCGACCACTTCCCCTTCACAGAGGGCAACGTGGCCATGGTCGTCGGCGGAAAACANTCCGGCAAGGTCGGTCGGATCGTCGAGATCATCAAGACCGCAAGCTCCGTCCCGAACCGCGTGGTCCTCGTGGACGACTCGGCCGATGAGAGGTTTGAGACCATCGAGGAGTACATCTTCATGGTCGGCCGTTCCGGGATTGCACCTGAACTGGAGGCCTCCATATGAGCGCGATGAAAGAGATCTACATCGACAAGNTCATCGTGCACATGGGTGTCGGCGAGAGCGGCGAACGGCTGGTCAGGGCTGAAGAGCTCGTGAAACAGATCACCGGCCAAAAGCCGGTCCGCACCATCGCGAAACGGACCCAGCCGGCGTTCGGCATCAGGAAGGGCGCACCCATCGGGTGCAAGGTCACCCTGCGTCGAGGGAACGCTGAAAAGTTCGTCGAGACCGCGCTCGATATCGTCGACCGGCACCTTGCACCCTTCCAGTTNGACCAGACCGGAAACGTCTCCTTCGGNATCGAGGAGCATACCGACTTCCCCGGCATGGCCTACGACCCTGCGATCGGCATCTACGGCATGGATGTCAACGTGGTGCTTGAGCGCAGAGGTGTGCGGATTGCACGCCGGGCCGTCGGGCGCAGGAGACTGCCGGCCGATCAGAGGGTGAAGAGAGAAGAAGCCATCGCGTTCATGCGCGAACGCTACCGTGTGGAGGTGTGAGGTATGGCAGNAGAGTCTTTAGCAGAGAGGGCGAAGAAGTTTGGCCGTGGTGCGAACGAGTGTCGCATATGCGGTCGGAAACAGGGCCTTGTGCGCAAATACGGCATCTACTTCTGCCGCCAGTGCTTCCGCGAGTGGGCGAGCAAGATGGGCTTTAAGAAGATGGACTGAGGGTGAGAGATATGGCACGACTAAATCCAATCGCTGATGCGATGAGTGCAATCAAGAATGCTGGCGACGCCGGGCGGAGCGAAGTCATCGTCGAGCCTGCCAGCAAGGTGTTGGGCTCAATGCTTCGCGTCATGCAGGAAAACGGCTTTATCGGTGGCTTTGAGTTCATCGACGATGGCCGTGGCGGCCAGTTCCGGGTCCAGCTCACCGGGATGATCAATAGNTGCGGCGCCATCACCCCCCGGTACGCGGTGGGAATGGCCGATATGGAATACTGGGAGTCGCAGTACCTCCCCGCAAAGAACTTCGGTATCCTCATCGTCTCGACCTCGAGGGGNGTCCTCTCCCACGAGCAGGCCCGGGGCGAGGGTATCGGCGGGCAGCTGCTGGGATATGTCTACTGACGGAGGGAGATTGCGTATGGGTATAACGAGGAGAGTCGAGATCCCTCCAAACGTGGACGTCACNCTCGAAGGCAGCCTTCTCACAGTGACCGGGCCGAAGGGCACACTTTCCCGCGATCTGCGGTTCCCGCAGATCGATGTCACGCTTGAGGATGCCGAGATCGTCATATCGACGGCATCTGACAGGAAGCGGTTCCTCGCCATGAGCGGCACCCTTGAGGCCCACGCCAAGAACATGATCCGGGGTGTCATCGAGGGGCACGAGTACCAGATGAAGGTGGTATACAGCCACTTCCCGATCCAGCTGAAACAGCAGGGCGATCGGATCATGATCAGCAACTTCCTTGGCGAGAAGCAGCCCCGGGTGGCAAAGATCCTCGAGGGAGTCACCGTCAAGATCGGTAACGATGAGTTGACCCTCACCGGCATCGATAAGGAGAACGTGGGCAATACAGCCGCGAATATCGAGCACGCGACCAAGATCACGAAACGTGATCCCCGGGTGTTCCAGGATGGCATCTACATCACCGAGAGGGCGTGAAGAGGATGGACGAGAGAAAAAGATTGATCCGCATCCGCACCCGGCAGAACAAACCTGACTTCAAGAGGCGCGGACTCCACCGCAAGGCGAAACTGGCCGATGTCTGGCGGCGCCCGCGCGGGCTCCAGAGCAAACAGCGTCGACAGTTCCGCGCAAAAGGCGTGCTCCCCCGGCCAGGATACGGGAGCCCTGCTGTGGTCCGCGGTCTGCACCCGAGCGGGTATGAGGAGGTGCGGGTCTTCTCACCGGCAGACCTTGCCGGGCTGGACCCTGACCTCCAGGCTGCCCGGATCGCCGGATCAGTAGGAAACAAGAAACGTGGAGAGATCCAGATGCGGGCCATGGAGCTGGGACTCAAAGTGCTGAACGCAAGAGACCTTACCCCAACAGTCCCCGAGTCCGTTGAAGACGAAGAAGNAGACGAGGAGGTGTATGAGGATGAGTGATCTCGTCAACCAGAGACGGATGGCTGCCGCCATTCTCAAGTGTGGGATAAACCGCGTCTGGTTTGATCCCGGCCGGCAGGCCGACATCGAGATGGCTATATCCCGAGAAGACCTGCGCGAACTCATCGCGGGTGGCGCGATCAAGGCCCGTGCTGTGAAAGGAAACAGCCGGGGCCGGGCACGTGAGCGTATGGCAAAACGAGCCTATGGTCACCAGAGAGGTCCCGGCAGAAGAAGGGGCGCCGCTGGGGCTCGCCGTCCAAGAAAGAAGGTATGGATCGGAAAGATCCGGGCACAGCGNCGGACCCTGCGTGAGATGCGGGATGAGGGCAGGATCGACAGGGGTCTTTACCGCCTGATGTACCGGCGGGCCTCTGGCGGCCAGTTCCGGAGCGTGGCACACCTTACGGCGCACGTCGAGATGGTGGAAGGGAGGTCGAGATAATGGCAACCGGCCCAAGATACTTTGTGCCCTTCCGGAGAAGGCACGAGGGCAAGACTGACTACTACCAGAGGATGTCGCTCCTGGCGTCAGGGACACCCAGGATGGTCGTCCGGAAGACGAACCGGCAGATCATCGTGCAGCTGGTCGTCCCCGGAGATGAGGGAGACCGCACCCTGGTGGCTGCGTACTCNACCGAGCTTGCCGGTTACGGGTATGAGGGATCGACCGCAAGCACCCCGGCAGCCTACCTGACCGGGATGCTGTTTGCGGTCAGAGCGCTCGCTGCAGGACACGATAGTGGCATCCTGGATATCGGGCTTGCCCGGGCAAAGCCCGGAGCCCGTATCTTTGCCGCCCTGAAAGGAGCGGTGGACGGAGGTTTCGATATTCCCTATGGCGAATCGATCCTCCCTGATGAGGAACGGCTCAAAGGTGCCCATATCGCCGGGTATGCCCCTGAACGGGCAGAGAACCTGGTGGCGAATGTAGAGGCTGTGGCTCTGGCCATTAAGAAGGAGCTGGTGTGACAATGGCATACGTACAGGAAGAATGGATTCCGCTCACCGGTCTCGGGCGAATGGTTGCCGCAGGCGAGATCACCAGCATCGATGAGGTGCTTGCGAGCGGAAAACCGATCAAGGAACCCCAGATCGTCGATCTCCTTCTCCCCGACCTGGAGGACGAGGTGCTGGACATCAACATGGTCCAGCGGATGACAGACTCGGGCCGCCGTGTGAAGTTCCGCGCCATCGTGGTGGTCGGCAACCGAGACGGGTATATAGGGTTCGGTCAGGCGAAAGATGCCCAGGTCGGCAACGCTATCCGGAAAGCGATAGACGATGCAAAGGTGAGCATCATAAAGGTCCGTCGGGGATGCGGGAGCTGGGAGTGCGGTTGCGATACCAGGCACTCGATCCCGATCGAGGTCACCGGCAAGGCAGGCAGCGTCCGGGTGACGCTGAAGCCTGCGCCACAGGGTATCGGCCTTGTGACCGGGGATACACCAAAAAAGGTCCTGCAGCTTGCAGGGATCAAGGATGTCTGGGCCCTCAACCGGGGGCAGACCCGGACGACCATCAACTACGCCAAAGCGACATTTGAAGCGCTCCGGCAGACGAACATCGTCCGGGTGGGAGGGAGTGAGTGATGTACGCGGTAGTGCAGGTGCGCGGCGTGGTCAAGACCAACCGTGAGATCAGGGATACCCTCAAGATGCTCCGCCTCCACCACATCAACCACTGTGTCCTCGTCCCCGATACCCCGGCGTACCTGGGCATGATCCGCAAGGTGAAAGANTATGTGGCGTATGGTGAGGTTGACCCGGAAACCCTGGCAACTCTCCTGCGCAACCGGGGCAGACTGACCGGGGATGAGCGGTTGACCGACGATTACGTCCGTGCGCATACCCCGTACGCTGATATCGGCGAATTTGCAGCGGCGCTCTGCAGAGGGGAGGTAAGTCTCCGCGATCTGGCAGATGTCAAACCGGTGCTCCGTCTGCACCCACCGCGAAAGGGCTATAAAACAATCAAACGAACCTTTCAGCAGGGTGGAGCTCTCGGCTATCATGGATCCCAGATCAACGATCTTCTCTATAAGATGAGGTGAGACTGATGCCCGTAAACAAGAGATCGAAATACAGGGGCTCACGGACTTGCGGCGGCGGCACGCACAAGAACAGGCGTGGCGCCGGCAACAGAGGTGGGCGCGGTAGAGCCGGGCAGCGGGACCACCGCTTCTCCCACTTCTACCTGAAGGGGGAGGTATCTAATGGGAAGCATGGGTTTGTCANCAAGACTTCCGTGCCGGTACCTGCCCTTGATGTCGGAGTGATCGACCAGATGGTCGAGNTATTGCTCCAGGAAGGGCTTGCCACCCAGGAGGGCGACCTTATCACCCTCGACGCCGCTGAGCTTGGCATCGATAAGGTGCTCGGTGGTGGAAGGGTCACACGGAGATTGAATATCTCTGCGCAGGCGTTTTCAGAGCGAGCTCGGGCAAAGATCGAGGAGATGGGCGGTCAGGTAAAGACCGCCTGAATTTTTTTCTGGTGAAATTATGGGAGATCTGCTGGATAGATTTGAACCCATCCTTGCAGCGATGCCTGCAGTCAGAAGTCCAGAGGGGCACGTTCACTTCAAGAACAAATTGATGTGGACGCTTGCGATCCTGCTCCTCTACTTCGCGTTGACAAACATCAATATCTTTGGACTCTCTCCAGAGTCGCAGGATATATTCGGGCTGTGGCGAGCCTTGCTTGCCGGTGCGAGCGGTTCGCTCCTGCATCTCGGTATCGGGCCGATCGTCACCGCGTCGATCGTGCTGCAGCTGCTCAAGGGTGCTGACATCCTGCGGATCGATACAAGCGAAGCGCGTGGCCAGGTCATGTACATGGGCCTGCAGAAGATGCTCATCTTCGTGATGATCATCATCGAAGCGCTACCTATGGTTGCGAGCGGTCTGATGATGCCCGATCCACTGGTAGCGGCGGAACTCTTCGGCGGGAACATGTTCGTGGTCTCGCTCCTGATCTTCATCCAGCTCTGCATCGGCGGACTCCTGGTGGTGTTGATGGACGAGGTCGTCACCAAGTGGGGTGTCGGTTCAGGCGTGGGGCTCTTCATCGTTGCGGGGGTCTCCCAGGGTCTGGTGAACGGATTCCTGAACTGGCAACCGGGCACCGATCCATTCCCGATCGGGTTCTTCCCGAGGCTGGTCGCCATCGGTTCATCGGGAGCGAGTTTCCTCGAGTATTTCGGCACGGATGTGCTCGCCCTCGTCACGACGGTCATCATCTTCCTGGTGATCGTCTATGTTGAATCGACCCGGATTGAGATCCCGCTTGCGCATTCCGCCGTCCGAGGGGCCAGAGCGCGTTTCCCGGTGAAGCTCATCTACGCGAGTGTTCTGCCGATGATCCTTGTCCGAGTCCTGCAGGCGAACATCCAGATGATCGGGATGCTCCTCTCCAACGCCGGGATCACGATCCTCGGCGCGTTCCATGGACAGCAACCGATCAACGGCCTCATGTGGTACATCGCACCGATCAACAGTCCTCAGGACTGGATGTGGTGGATCATCGATCTCGGGCATGCGCCCTGGGAGATCATGCTACGGATGGGGATCGATATAGCGGTCATGGTGTTCGGCGGCGCGCTCTTCGCGCTCTTCTGGGTCAAGACCGCGGGCCTCGACTCAAAGGACGTAGCCCGGCAGATCCAGATGAGCGGCATGCATATCCCCGGCTACCGGCGGAACATCCAGGTGCTCGAGCGGTACCTCGACCGGTATATACCACGGATCACCATCATCGGCGGTGCGTTCATCGGGATCCTCTCGGTCGTCGCGAACCTCTTTGGTGTCATCGGTGCGGTCGGCGGGACGGGGCTCTTGCTGGCGGTGAGTATCACCTACCGGCTCTACGAGGAGATCGCGAGTCAGCAGATCATGGAGATGTATCCGTTCATGCGGTCGTTCTTCGGGATGGAGTGAGTCTGGGAGGATTTTTCTCCTCCCCGAACCCTCCCTGACCGCATCAATCTTGAAAAAAGTTATCCCTCTGGCAGGGGTTTATCTTTGCTGTGGATCATATTCTAATAGAAGTGATGGAGATGGGGAAGAAAGTCGTCGTGACAGGGGTTCCCGGTGTCGGGAAGACCACTGTCATCAACGGTGCGATGGAGAAGCTTGCGGCCGAAGGTATCACGTACGAGGCCGTCAACTTCGGCACGTTCATGTTTGATGTGGCCTGTACGAAGAACCTGGTCTCGGACCGCGACGAGATGCGCAAACTCGGGAAGGATGACCAGAAGCACCTCCAACAGGTCGCGGCCTCAGAGATCGCTGCTATGAGCGCTGATGCGAACATCATCATCGACACCCATAGCAGCATCAGCACCCCGGCTGGGTTCCTGGCTGGGCTGCCTGAATGGGTGCTCCGGGAGCTTATGCCCGATGTTATCGTGTTGGTGGAGACCGACCCTGACCAGATCCTGATGCGTCGGCTCAGTGATGCCTCAAGGGTCCGTGACATGGAAGGGGCTCGNTCGATCGCCGGACACCAGGAGTTCAATCGNGCCATCGCCGCAGCGTATGCGATGTACACCGGATGCACCATCAAGATCGTCGGGAACGATAACCACCTGCTCGAACACGCCATCGACGATCTGGTGAACGTTTTGAGGTAACCCGATATGGTTGACCTGAAGAAGCACGGCCCAACGATCGCACTCCTCTTTACCATGCTGGTGATGCTCTCCTATGGTATCGGGGGGGTGCGGGAGACGGTCGGTTCGGTCATGAACATCCTGCTCGGGCCATTCATCGACGTTCTCGGTGTGCCGTTCTTCGTCGTGATCATGATCCTCTCGAGCATAACGGGTCTGTACTCGTCGCTCGTCCAGAAGTACACAATCGACTACGAGAAGATGCAAGNAGTTCAGGCACGGGCGCGGGTCTTTCAGAAGGAGTTCCGNGAGGCCCAGCTTGCCGGGGACGAGAAGCGGATCAAGAAGCTTCAGGGGAGGCANGAGCGGATGATGCAGGATCAGCTCGATATGTCGAAACAGCAGTTCACCCCGATGGCGATCATCCTCCTNCTGACGGTGCCGATCTTCTTCTGGCTCCTCTTCAGGCTTCCTCGGGCTGGGGCTGAGATGACTATGACTGTCGCAAACGGTATCGTGATGCCCTTCATCGGGGCCGTCAGCCTCTCTGAGATTGCGTTCTTCATCATACCGGCCTGGATCTTCTGGTATATGATCTGCTCGCTTGCCATCAGCCAGGTGATCAGGAAGTCGCTCAATATCGGGGGAATTTGATGCGGATAACCGTCAGCGGTCCCCCGGGGAGCGGCACCACGTCGCTTGCCCGCTACATTGCTGAGAAGTACGATCTCGAGTTCATATCCGCAGGCGAGGTCTTCCGCAGGCTTGCCCGGGAGCACGGTATGGATCTTGCCGAGTTCGGGCGTCTCGCGGAGAGCGACCCCTC
>JGI24707J26582_10001804_pt1 | contig 16594 bp, 16 predicted proteins | sample BioPla1DNA1_FD_26582 | JGI IMG/M metagenome (IMG submission 26582)
ATTTCATCTTCTAAAGCGTTTATTGAACAGAGTTTCTCATTATTTTTTTGGGACAATTTTAAAGAGTTATAAAAAACTATGTACATACCAATCGATTATATTATTTCCAAAGAAACCACAAAGGAAGGTGGAAATAACTATAAATGGCCCAAAGGGCAGGGCGCTTTTTTTATTAAGCACTTTAAATATTAGCAGGATGATGCTAATAATTCCACCTATCATGATTGAAAGAAATAGGGAGAGCAATGACAGCTTCCATCCTAAAATCATGCCGATGGGGATAAACAGCTTTACATCCCCCATTCCCATGCCACCATCATCACGGTACTTTATAAAGGATAATAGTGCGATAATAAACAGTATCCCTGAGGAGGAAATCATACCAATAAAAGGTGCATACCAGGCGGTTGAGCGATAAATAGAGATGGGCTCAANAAATATATGGTAGGCTGAAAGCAGTAATCCGCCAATAAAGCCTGTCAACACCAATCCGTTTGGAATTATCATATGATTTAGATCTATTATAGCTACAGGTATTAAAAGAGTATAAAGAAAAATGATAGCCACTGTTTCAATTGAAAATCCGAATTTTATGTAAGTAAAAAGCCAGACTAATCCGGTGAAAAGTTCGATTAAAGGATATTGAATTGAAATGGGTTTTTTGCAATATCTGCATTTCCCTCCAAGAAAGATATATGATAAAANAGGAATCATATCTATTGATCTCAGTTTTTCATTACAATCAGTACACGCAGAATTNGGAAATACAATTGATTTCTCCTCTGGCAAACGATAGATTATCACATTAAGAAATGATCCTACACATAAACCAAATAGAAAAAGAAATACCTTCATAAAAAGCTGGAATTCTATTGACGAAATATCAATCATTTTATCATCCCTCACATTTTAAGTATGTTATATACTTCATCGGGTATATGGGTACTAGTCATTAATAGTTTTACTCTTTCGATGCTGCTGCCAAATCCTTGACTTCCTGATAAAGGTCTCTGGATATTTCAATTAGTCTGTTGGGTATTCTCTCCTTTTGTTTGGGGTCTGAGAAGCTCATAATTAGTCTGCTAAGCCATTGGGTGCTATCCTCATAATTTCCCAATCTTTTGCTTAACTCACCGATTATGTAGATACAGGTGTACTCGTCGAGCTTGCCTTCTTCGGAAAGATCCTCCTGCGAATATGCCTTCTTATAGCTTTCCAGGGTATGCTTTAAATATTTGTTTTCCTGCTCCTGATCTCCGCTATATCTGTACAACCATGCAATTCGAAGGCTTATCTTCCCTATTTCCGACTTGGGACCATCCATGGCATATAAACTTAATAATACTATTTTAAATGCTTCTAATGCATGGAGCAAATCTCTTTCACCTGTAAAGCTGCGTTTTTGCCATTTGGGGGTAATCTTTTCCTTAATTTTAGCCCTTGCGTATCTATCGACATTTGAAAACGTGGTAATATGCGAACCATATCCACACTCTGAGCATATTACCGCCTCATAAAACAAAGGGTTTACTCCATCATAATAAGGGCAAAAATCGGTATCTTGCCTCAATAGCCTAATCTGCTTTGATCTGACCTTTGTATATTCAATCTCACTATCACATACGGGGCAGGTAATTTTTGAGTTGTAAACCGGTTTGACATTTCCCATAGAGTTAGATTACCTCCAAGAATATTTGCTATTCTACAATTACCACATATTTGCCGAAATAATCACATGCAAGTCAGCAGTACAGGGGACGGTTCGGTGTCCCGTGAGCAAGACAGGCCACGGAACCCGTCCCATGTCTTGTCTTGTTCACAGTTCAATTACCTCTGTGTTTGCTATGGCTTCATCTATCAGTTCATCCTGGTTTAAGACACTCTCATACTCTATAGTCTTGCAAAGGGTGGGTTTGGTAACCGGATGCTTTGCTACAAATATGGTACAACAATCCTCATATGGAAGTATTGATGTGTCATATGTTCCGATTTTTCTTGCCAGATTTATGACCTCGTTTTTGTCCATTCCCACTAAAGGACGGTAAACAGGCAAGTCCACAGCATCATTTGTAACAAGCATACTTTCCATGGTCTGGCTTGCCACCTGGCCAATTGCTTCTCCGGTAATGAGCCCCAGGGAATTATTCTGTAATGCAATTTTTTCTGCAATCCTCATCATTAATCTTCGCATTATTATAGTAAGGTATTCTGCAGGACATTTTTCATTAATAGCCAGCTGAATATCGGTAAAGGGTACAACATGAAGCTTTATTCCGATACACCATTCAGATAAAATCCTCGCGAGCTTTATAACCTTATCCTTTGCCCTATCGCTAGTATACGGGTGACTGTGAAAATATACGGCCTCAAGCTGTACTCCACGCTTTGCAATCATCCAGCCGGCGACCGGGCTGTCTATACCACCGGACAACAGAAGTGTTCCTAATCCGCCCGTTCCGGTAGGAAGGCCTTTAGCGGCAGGAATTATCTCGGAATAAAGATAGGTCTTTTCCCTTATCTCAACAAAAAATATGAAATCGGGATTATGAACATCTACCTTCAATTGAGGTACACTTTTAAGAATATGGGCGCCAAGTTCTGCACAAATTTTAGGTGAATTTAACGGGAAGCTTTTATCTGCACGCTTTGCTTCAACCTTAAATGTTTTATAGCCCTTCCGCAATATTAGATCTTCAATCATTCTAACCGATGTTTCTTTAATCGAATCGAAGCTCGAATCAATCTTTGTAACGGGGCTGACTGATGCAATTCCAAAGATTGTTTGAAGCCTTATAATAGCCTCCTGCATATCAAAATCGGAATCGGAGGATTCAATATAGATTCGGCTCTGGGACTTTCGTACATCAAATATGGCTATGTCGGCCAGTCTCTTTTTAATATTCTTAATTAGCTTATTCTCAAAGATATGCTTATTTAGACCTTTTAAAAATATTTCCTCATATCTTACCAAAATTACACTTTCCATGTTATCAACTCTTTCTTTTATATTCTTGCAGGTTTATGCAGCAATTCAATAGTCAGACCTGTAATACCCTTTTTATTGCTTTTGCTACTTTCTCTGCCTCTTCTTCTGTATTAAAAGAACCAAAACTAAATCTTATGGCGCTTTGTGCAAACCTGGCAGGCAACCCTACCTCAGTCAGCACGTGGCTGGTGGTATTCCTTTTTGAATGGCAGGCCGAACCACTTGATACATATATCTCTTCTATCTCAAGAAAATGGAGCATGGTTTCGGATCTCATTTTCTCAAAGGATATATTAATGATGTTCTCAATTCCATCCTTGGGGGAGTTTATATGCATATTGATTTCAGGGGATTTTTCCAGCTCCTTTATAAGTATCTCCCTGATAATTTTCGATTTTTTCTGATCTTCCTTCATTCTGTCTATTTTCTTCTCTGCTGCGAGGCAGAATCCTGCAATAGAAGGAATATTCATTGTTCCAGATCTGAGCTTTCCTTCATGACCACCGCCAAAAATTATTGGATGAAGCCTGTTGCCTTTTCGCATATAGAGCATCCCCACCCCTTTTGGACCATGAATCTTATGTGCACTAAAAGATATATAATCAGCTAATAGATCTCTTGTATTAATAGGAAGCTTGCCATATGCCTGAACAGCATCCACATGAAACACAGTACTCTTATTATTGGATTTAATAATATGTGAGGCCTCAATCACCGGCTCAATTGTTCCAAGCTCATTATTTACAGCCATAATATTAACAAGTATTGTGTCTTTTCGAAGCTTCGCCTTCAGATGATCTAGTGAAACTCTGCCGTATTTATCGACCTTAAGATATTCTACCTCGAAGCCCTGTCTCTCAAGATCTTTTAAAGATTCAAGAGAAGCAGAATGCTCAACAGGAGATGTCAGGATATGATTGCCTGACCTTTTTAAGATTTCGGCNGACCCCCTTAGAGCCATATTAATTGACTCAGTTCCGCCAGAGGTAAAAATAATTTCTTCGGGCCCAGCCTTTATTGTCTGTGCCAGCTTTTCTCTGCTGTCCTCCAAGATGCGTTCTGCCCTTATTCCTAGATTATGAAGGGATGAAGAATTGCCGAACTCCTCAAGCATCAGCCTGGCTATTAATTCAACCACCTCATCATAAGGCCTTGTTGTAGCGCTATTGTCGAAGTATATCATTATTTCGCCTCTCATATTTTAATTATTTCACTTAAATATTTAGGATCCGTGTCTCAATAGCATTTTTTGAAATCTCTAGAAGCCCATAGGTAGGCGAAGAACCGCGGGGATAACCAAGGCTTCCGGGATTNAAAAAAACTATATCCGATCTTATCTCCTGCAGTGGAGCATGGGTATGTCCGAATAAGACTGCATCTGTGTTTTGTCTTAAAGCGTATTTCTCCAATCGGTCAAGACNGTTTTTAACATTAAATCTATGTCCATGGGTTAACAAGATCCGTTTATCTTCAGCCTCAAGAACAATCTCAGAAGGCACATCAGCTACAAAATCACAGTTTCCAGGTACCATATACATGTCTAAATCTTTAAACTGGGTTTCCTTAAGTATAACCGCATCCTTATAATGATCTCCAAGATGTATTAGCCCATCTATTTGTCCATATTTTTCAATCACAGTTCTGGCAGTATATATGCTGCCATGGGTGTCGCTAATTACTAAATATAGTTTCATTGCTACTCCAGTTAATAAGCTCTTTTGCCACTAATTCAAAGGCTTTGCCCCTGTGGCTGATGCTGTTTTTTATGCTTTCATCTAGCTGAGCCAGTGTTTTCTTATATTGAGGAACATAAAATATCGGATCATAGCCAAAACCGTTGTTTCCTTTCGCTGAAAAGGATATTTTCCCCTCCAGCACCCCGAAAAATGTCATTTCTTTTTTGTCTTTTACAATGGATGCTGCACATCGGAACCTGGCATTTCTAAATTCGTCGGGTACTCCATTCATAAGCGAAAGCACGCCCTGGCATCTTTTCTCATCACTGATCTCACCTAAAAATCTTGCCGAATATATGCCCGGTGCCCCTCCTAGATAGTCGATTTCAAGTCCACTGTCATCTGCAATAACTATCTCGCCTGATAATCTTTGTATTGCTCTGGCCTTTATAAGAGAGTTTTCTTCAAAAGTCGATCCGGTCTCTTCTATATCGATGTCAATACCCACATCCTTTAGCGAGAGAACTCGAAAGCTGCAGCCCGCCAGCAGACTTTTTATTTCTTCCACTTTTCCTTTATTTTTTGTAGCAATAATAATGTTCTTCATTACTTCTCCCCGGAAAGAAAAGCAGCCCTTTGAATATTTAGTATTTCCTCAATACCTTTTTCAGCAAGGCTTAGCAAATCATCAAAGGTTTTTCTGTCAAAGGGGCTCTCCTCACCTGTTGCCTGTATCTCAATCAATTGCCCTGAAGCTGTCATAACAACATTCATATCAACTATAGCCTTTGAATCCTCGGCATAGCATAAGTCCAAAAGCTCCTCATCATCAACTAAGCCTACACTAATAGCCGCTACAAAATCCTTTATAGGAATTTCACTTATTATCTTCTTTTTAACCAATAAAGCACATGCATCCATAAGTGCTACAAACCCACCGGTAATAGCTGCTGTTCTTGTTCCTCCATCAGCCTGAATTACATCACAATCTATAGTGATGGTTCTTTCACCAAGAATCTTTAAGTCCATTACCGACCTGAGAGATCTGCCTATCAGCCGTTGAATCTCGCTTGATCGCCCACTTATTCTTAGAGAGTTTCTGTCCCGATTGTTTCTTGTGGAGGTGGATCTTGGAAGCATATCATATTCGGCTGTAAGCCAACCTTCACCAGATCCTTTCTTGAACATAGGAACCCTCTCATCAATGCTGGCAGTGCATATAAGCTTTGTATCGCCAAACTCAACCAAAACAGAGCCTTCGGCATACTTGTTAAAGTCTCTGGTTAGCTTGATCTTCCTTAATTCGTTATTTCTTCTTCCGTCTATTCTTTGTTTATTCATTATTATATACCGTCCACGTTTTTTCTTTAATATGTTATCACATGTGTGTAATGTTATCCAGAAAATTAATAAAACTAGCACATTATTTGAAATCATAAATGAAAAATAGGNAGCCAAAGTGCTCCCCATCAATGCTTAAGTATATTGTATAAAAATCATCTAAATGTAAATCAAGCGATAATCGCATTATTACTTATATTTACTAATACAAATGTGCCTTCAGCCATTTTTATTTCTAAAGCGACCTGTGAAGGCTATGTAATTACTAATACAAAGTGGTCCCCNGGCTAGCTTATCTGTAAGATTTCAATAATACTTCTTGCCAGAGATTCAGCTGCTTTTTGAATAAAGGCATCATTATTCAACAGCATCAAATCATTATTATCGGACATACAGGCTATTTCAGCTAAAACAGCCGGCATCTTTGTATATTTTAGTACGTAGAGGGCATCTCCCTTTATCCCTATATTATTGGTGTTCAAGTCTTCTATCAGGTTATTCTGCATAATCCTGGCATAATCCTTCCCCTTGTAGCTGGTGGGGTAATACAAAGTCATTGAGCCTTTATATCCTTTAGGCATGCTGTTATTATGTATGCTTACAAACAATGTTGCGTTCAGGTCATTTGCAATTATCGTCCTGTCTTCAAGACTGACATATTTGTCTGTTGTTCGAGTCATGGCCACATTGACGCCCTTGCCCTTTAAAATAGCCTGACATCGTAAGGCAATATCGAGATTGTATTTTTTTTCTTCATATTCATCTTTAGGTCCANATACTGCTCCAGGATCNCTTCCTCCATGGCCGGGATCAAGAACTACCAGCTTAGCAGTTGCGGCAGACCCGGAATCATCCTTTTCAGTTATTATAAGCTCATCTGTTCCGACACCTATAGTAATTTCAAGCTCTGTGTTGGGATTCTTCTTTGTAAGAGTCAAGAAAGTGTAATTCTCGGTGGTTAATGTAGAAACAGAAGATGCCAGACTATGATTCAGATCCATTTTCCCATTTCCAAGATTTGTAATAGTAATGGGCATCATAAAGGTTACAGAGCTTCTGTCTTTAGATTCATCAACAATTATTTTATCCTTATGTGTGTGATACTTGCTTATTATTGACTGTCCTGTAAGTCTCACAATTGCCTTATCATTATCGGTTCCGGATTTAAGATTAGAAGGAGCATCAGCCTTTTCTGTCGGGGGCTGGGAAGGAGCAGAAGGTGTCGGTGTTGGCGAAGGAGAAGCTACAGGGGCAGATGGTTGTGGAGTATCAATAGGTGATTCTGAAGGATTTGAGGGTGAATCAGTAGGCACGGATTTGCTCCCTGAACCAATAACAAATACAGAGCTTCCACCTGACACTGTATGAGAATATGTAATGGCATCTGAAAAGCAGATGCGGATTATGGTGCAATTATGTTTTGCATTATAGTTTACCAGAACCCCATAGATAACAGAATTGCCGGACAAATAACCCTCTTTGAACCTTGTATCCTTGCCGGGCAATGTTATTTGTATCATTTTTTCCTTTTCCCTGAGCTCAAACCTCGGATTTGATCCTATTGTAGATTTAGTCAGACTGATATTGTCCAGGGTTAAAATACAGGAATCTCCGGACATACTCCAGGATAATGGTCCGTTTTTAGTTATTTTATAGCTTGTATTAGTCTTACCTGGAGTGGTTGGCGACGCCGGAGGATTTGATGGCGTCGGTGTTGCACCAGGGCTTGGGGAAGGACTCGGCGAAGGAGCCGGAGAGGGTGACGGAGTCGGACTAGGACTCGGCGTCGGATTCTGACTTCCCTTACCAAGTGTCAAAATAATAGATTTTCCATCAGAAGCAGTGGATATATTATAAGTTGGCTTAGTTTTTGTTTCTACTACGACATTGGTGCGTTTCGGATCGGACATGTTGGCTAATCTAATTTGAACAACATTGCCCTTGTTTATATCGAATCTAATTGTTTTTGAGACATTAGCATTATCTATTTCAAAGCACAGACGATAATTCTTAGCAGAGCCTTCTGGCACAATAATATATTGCTTTAGAATCTTGGTTGAGGATGAGAATATCCTGATTTCTTCCAAGTCATCCTCTTGCTTGTAAGTAACCTTCGATACTGTTCCTCCAGTTTTAGTCTCCAGAGTAGTACTTCCATGCGAAGGTACAGTAGCAGAAATGAAGGATAGAAAAATAATGCATACAAGAATTAAAACCGATATATTTTTCTTCATTATTCGCACCTCTTGAAGTTTTTCTTTCGTAAAAATGATTTAAATAAACTGTTGAAATAAATAAATATAAATCATCTAGTGTATATTTTACCACATTTTTGTCGGCTAAAATATACAAAACCTAAACATTTAGGTTACAAGATTCTTTCAAAAATCCTATTCAAAATTATATATCGGCTTTTTGGGGTGATCAGATTCGCTATATGAGTAAAAACAACCACAATATTTCTGCATATAATAGTGCTTTCCCCGTGAAATTTCTCTGCCCCTTCTGTAGAGATTACGAAAATCCTCATAATAAAAAGAAATGCCATATTTGTCAGCTGCCTTTTCAGCCAGCAACTTTATCAAATCATGGTTTTGATAGGGACTGATAAGAAGACTGGTGGTAAAGGCGTCATAGGAATTATCTTTGGCTGTTTTTGCCGCTTCATTCAGCCTTATTGAGTAGCACATCCTGCAACGGATCAGCTTATCCTCATCAAGGCTATTTCGCCAATACTCCAGCATATCAGAGTCCTTGTATATGACAGGAAGATTATACTCTCCCGACATGATTGCAAGGGCGTCCTTACGCTTTTTATACTCCTCTTCCGGATGAATATTAGGGTTATAGAAAAAGCCCCCTAAGAGCGTATCGGAAGTGTTATTAAATTTTTCAACTATAGCAACGGCACATGGTGCGCAGCAAATGTGCAATAAGAGCTTCATTTATTATCCTCTCGGTTAATACAACCAAAAATCATGCCTTCCTTTAAGTCATGCCCGCATGCGTATTGGTGTGGTGTCATTTTTTTACAAGATTCGACCTGGATTTCGCGAACAAGCAAAGCCCCGTCAAGAGTCTTTACCCACATATCGCAGTCTCCCAGTTCAAGGATGGTTCCGGGCAAAATATCATCATCCTTTATTTTTTCCTTTAGGTTCTCAGGAACATCTTCCAGCCTTGAGCAGCATATTTTTGTCCGTTTTTCGCAAAGTCCTGTGTAAGCACCCGGCCATGGTGTGGTTCCTCTGATAAGATTATGAATGTCTAATGTCGGCTTGTTCCAATCAATCAATCCTGTTGTCTTATCTACTTTTGGAGCATAGGTTGCCAGACTTTCATCCTGCTTAATTCTTTTTAATGTGCCATTTTTTATGGCTTCAATAGTATCTATCAAGGTTTCAGCCCCGAGTAACGACATCCTGTCATGAAGTTCTCCTGCTGTCATATCTATAGATATATCAATCTCAGACTGCAGAAGTATGTCACCGGTATCCAGACCGAGCTCCGTAAACATTGTGGTTATACCAGTCTTCTTATCCCCATTGATTATGGACCATTGTATCGGAGCGGCACCCCTGTATTTAGGCAATAGTGAGGCATGGACATTTATGACGCCATGCTTCGGAATATCCAATACCCTTTGCGGAAGGATTTGTCCAAAGGCACAGGTTACAATCAGGTCGGGCTTTAACTCTTCTAATTCGCTAATAACTTCCGGTTCCTTTGATAATTTTATTGGCTGATAAACAGAAATATTTTTCTCCAGAGCATACTCCTTTACTGGAGATGGCTGAAGTTTATGACCCCTTCCCTTTGGACGGTCAATTTGAGTAACGACACCTATAACCTCGTATTTTTCATCAGTCGCTTTTAATGAGGGCACTGCAAATTCAGGAGTACCCATAAAAAGTATTCTCATATATATCTATTCCTTTTCTAACTCAATAAACTCAGTTACCTTTTCGTCAAATAAAATACCGTTAAGATGATCTATCTCATGACAAAGGCAAATTGCCTTTAAATCTTCCCCTTCGACCCGCATTTCATTTCCGTTGCGGTCAAGATACTCCACAACAACCTTTTTAGGCCTTTTAACTATGCCATAAATACCTGGTAAACTCAGGCAGCCCTCTGCCTCATTCTGCTCGCCCTCACTGGCTATAATAACCGGATTTATTAATTCGAGGTAATCTTCCCCTACATCCATAACCACAACTCTTTTGAGAACCCCTACCTGAGGAGCGGCCAGACCTACCCCACTACTTTCGTACATAGTTTCTTTCATGTCATCAAGCAGCTCAATTATTCTTTCATTGATTTCTTTTACTTCTTTACAGCGCTTGTTTAAAACTTCATCGCCCTTTTTAATAATTGTTCGTAATGCCATATTTATCTCCCTTTTTAAGACAGGGGACGGTTCTTTGTCCCAATCAGGACAAAGAACCGTCCCCTGTCTTATGTCCTACTTTTCACATTATAACACGATTGATACATTAGCAACAAGAATCACAGGCCAACCGGATCTATATCCACGCTCAAATATGCACCCTTTGCCTTAAGCTTAGGAAAAATGTCCAACGTCTCATTAATGAGCTGAACCAATGTGTTTATTGATGCCAGCTTAATTATTATACGCCATCTTGCCCTGTTTCTTACAATGAATATAGGTGCAGGCATTATATCGGAGCATTCAACGCCGGGAATCCTGCCGTATTTTTTAAATATCTCGTTTTTTAATCTCTCTAAGGTTCTTAATGCTAGCTTTTCATCTTCTGCTGATACTACAATAGAGCCAATATGACAAAAGGGTGGAACCATGAGTTTCATGCGCATGGTTATCTCCTTTTCATAAAACTCTTCATAGTTTTGTGTCAGTGCAGTCTGAATGGCATAGTCGTCAACATTATAGGCCTGTACTATAGCCCGGCCAGGCTTCTCCCCTCTTCCAGCCCTGCCGGTAGCCTGGGTAATAAGCTGAAATGTACGCTCACTTGCCCTGTAGTCACTGCTGAAAAGGGTAGAATCAGCGGAAATAATTCCTACAAGGGTTACCTCCGGGAAATCATGCCCCTTAGCTACCATCTGAGTACCTGTAAGGATATCTGCCTCTTTATTTCTAAAGGCATCTATGATTTTCTGATGCCCGTTTTTACCACTTGTTGTATCCATATCCATCCGAAGAACCCTGAACCCTGCTTCATGATTTCTGAGCTCTTCCTCAGTTTTTTGTGTTCCAGCACCAAACTCCTTAATACTATACCCTTGACAGCCTGGACACTTCCTTGGAATCAGTTCCGTATATCCGCAATAATGGCAGATCATCCTTCTTTCATGGGAATGTACTGTCAGCGAAACACTGCAATGGGGGCACTTAATGGTGTAGCCGCAATCCCTGCATAGAATAACGGATGCATAGCCACGCCTGTTTAAAAACAGAATGCTTTGCTCACCTTTGTTCTTATTATCCACAAGCTCTTCCATAAGCCTTCTGCTAAACACACTTCTGTTGCCCGCCTTCAGTTCTTCTCTAAGATCAACTAAGAACGTTTGAGGTAAAGGCATAGTATTAGGTCTGGTTTTCATGGTTAAGAGCCTGATTTTATTATTTAAAGCACGATAATAAGTTTCCACCGAGGGGGTGGCAGAGCCTAGCAGCAACAAACAGCCATTGATATTACAGCGCGCCCGTGCGATATGCCTGGCATCATATTTCGGAGTAATTTCTGATTTGTATGTGTGCTCATGCTCCTCATCGATTATTATAACCCCTAAATTCTTAAGCGGCGCGAAAATTGCTGAGCGTACCCCGACAACCACATCAATTTCGCCATTTCTGATTTTGCACCACTGGTCATATCGCTCACCGGGGGACAACCTGCTATGCTGAACAGCAACCTTGTCACCAAATTTCCCTACGAACTGTGACGTCATCTGAGGAGTTAAGGATATTTCAGGAACGAGGAAAATAGCGGTTTTATTATTTTTTAAAACCTCCTCAATAATGCGTATGTATACTTCAGTTTTACCACTGCCTGTAACACCGTGCAGAAGAGCCTCCTGAAGCTCACCTCTATTGAGTAAAGGGATTGCCTCATCAAGGGCATTTTTTTGATCCTCAGTAAATTCCACCTGCTTATGGGGAACAAATTCTATCTTTTCCAAAGGGTCTCTTTCAATCTCCATTTCACAATATGAAACCCAGCCCTTTTTCACCATGTTTCGGACTGTGGATTGATTAACCCCAGCAATTAACAGTAAATCCTGAAGGGCACATATTTCCTCAACATAAAGAATCTCCATTATCCTTATGAAATTGATGCTACGGACCTTTCCTGCATCAGAAAGTGAATCAAACTCTTCCTTGCTTATTGAGGGTACTACTGCCTTTACAGTCTTTTGGTTAATAGCCTGAGAGTAGGTCTCCTTTTTAATAATAAAAGCTTTTTCCAATAAATTTATGACATCATTACCAGCTTCCTCATCTGTTATGATTTCTTTTTCCGGCAATCCGTCATTACTCTTAGTAAGCTTATCAATAATGACTTGTTGCGATTTGCTTAAGCTTGAATAGATTTTTGATTTTTCTATATTATCTTCATTAACGACCTTTTTATTAATCTTATAAATAATGTTCTTTTTAAGGTTCATGCCCGATGGAACCATAAGCCTTATACAATCGCCCCAATTTGAAAAATATCTGGTTTTCATCCATTTAGCCAGCTTAATCATTTCATCATTTAATAATGGGGCATCATCGAGAAATCGGGATATTTCTTTAACTTCAAATTGAGGTTCACCCTCTTTAAGTTCAATTATCCACCCAATTCTTGTGCTGTTTTTCGGGCCAAAGGGAATTAACACCCTTACCCCGGGTGCTGCTTTTTCTAGCTCTGATATCGGAATTTTATAGGTATAAAGCTTGTCAAAGCTTCTGTTTGCATTAGAAAGAGCAACAGACGCAAGGAGCATATCTGATTCCTCCAAATAGATTAAGGTGAAGTAAAAACTTCACCTTTATATAGTACATTTTTATTATTCTTAAGTCAAAAAGGGACCTGTAATCATACAAGTCCCTAAAATCTCAACAGGAATACTCCTTGTAAACAAAATCAGGAATATTACTGATATCTCCGCTTATTGAAAATGTGAATTGTGTATCAAATTTATCTGATAATATCTTAATCTGTTCAAAAAAGTATGGATATTCCTCTTTCGCAATTTGATATTTTGAAAGCCCATCAACAAAAATTGCTTTAATATCATAGTTCTGGGATATCATCCCGCAAATGAAGGATAATAATTGATCCATTGTTTTGATTGGGAAGTCAGATATGTCAACATATCTGATTGGTTGTTTGATATTTGTAATATGAGAGATTCCATGGTTAATAAATACGATATCTCCGGTACAGCTTTCAAGCAAAGTGTTTGCTGCTGCAATTAGGTATTTTGTTTTGCCTACGCCCTTGTTACCATAAACAACCTTTATCATGGGTATCGTCCCCTTTCTATTCCTTTTTATTATTGTTTTCTTTTACAACCTCCATTTTAGAAACTGAAATCTCATAGGCCACCCTTTCCTCAACCTCATCTTCTGATAATTTCTTCTGATATGTGCGGCTCTGGATGCGGCCCCAAACCCTGATATTATCCCCCACTTCAAAGGAGCCTGCGAATCTGGCATTTCTTCCCCATGCAATACAGGGTATATAGTCAGACTTGTTATAGGCCCGATTTACAGCAAGTAAAATGTCAGCGATTTCCCTTCCAAAAGGTGTTGTTCTGTAAACTGGCTTTCTACAGACAAAGCCATTTAAGTGAATCTGGTTTGGATTTTTATTTGTCACCTCCTCAGTTAGAATTTCTATTTCTCTTGCAAAAACGGTAAGCATAAGCTTATGTCCGCTTTCATTGTTATAATTGTTATATGAGCGGAACTGTCCTTCCACCTGAATATTTTGACCGTCTTCAATGCTGTCAGGGTTAATAAGCCGTTCTGAAAACATGACGGGAATAGTATCGTATGCTTCGCTTAACCGAGGCACTTGAATATAAATTATGTAGAACCCTTCTCCATATACTTCATGACTAAACTCAGAACTTGATTGAACTTTGCCAATTAAAGATACACTGTTGTTTTCTAAGGCAGTAATATCTGACATTTGAAACTACAACCCCTCTCAAAGTCTTTCGTACTTATCGAACAAGCTACATGATTAATTATTATTCAGTAGACAGTCCGTTTAGAAGCAATCTTTTTATTGTATATAAAAAAGCATTATACTTAGTATACTTTAGTAAATTATATTCCCTTATTTGAATCATATAATATATTTCACCAAATTAATAGGGGTGTAAACATGTTTTTTTATCATTATTAATATAATCATTGATTAATCCTACTAATCTTTGATTTGTCTTCCATCATAGCGTATTTTATAATTTTCTTTTAGTAACAATTCTGATACTTTTATACATTCAAAACCATTTGATGTCAAGTTTTCTAAGATTGAGGGCAAAATCTCGCTGGTATACAATGTATCATTGTGAAACAATATTATAGACCCATTTGACGTTCTTGAGGTAACACGCTTAAATATATCTTCCTTTGACATGGTATTTTTCCAGTCAAGAGAATCAACATCCCATACAAAAGTAAAATAGTATTCTGCTCCTCCCCTAAACCTTTATTTGCTAGTGTTATAAGGGTATTTACTTTATAACACTAGCAAAAAATCCCCTTATTTCAAGGGGATAAATCTATAATTTCCAATTTATATGAATGTTATCGTCAGTTATATACACCTTGTCTATAAACCAACCACATAACTCTTTTCTTTTTTCTATACCCATATTATCCCAATCGGTGAATCTCTTAACTATTTCCTCCAGAGAAATATTTTTGTCCGAGGATACTGTTATCTTACGCATTTTCTCTAATAACACGTTCTTCGTGCTGTCTAGGCTAGTAATTTTTTTATTTATGTAGTCCATTACAATATCATTACCTTCAGCCATTTGGTTAAGCAAGTTTTCAATCTGCTGGTCAATCTCCAATATCTGGAGCTTTATCTGGTTTACCTTTACATCGTCTTCGGTTTTAACTTTAAAATTTACACTCTTTAGTTCTTTAATTCTTTGCAATAAAGCATCTTCTACGTATTTCTCCACGGCTGGAACCATAATAGGTATGGAATGTCCATCACATATTTTTAAGTTTGTTTTTCCTCTACAATTAAAGTATTTCTTACCCCCAGCTGCTACTACGCTTACCGCATATTGGCAATAGCCGCACTTTGCCATACCAGATAGCCAAGTATGTTTACCTTTACCACTGTTTTTAATCTGTTTATTTTTATCCAACTTATATTGAACCAATAACCATTCTTTACTATTTATAATTCCTTGGTGTAAACCAATAGAAAGCACATGGTTATTTACTTTTGTGTACTTTCTCTCATTTGCCTCTCGTTTTCCATATAAAAAGCAACCGTTAGTGCCCACAAAATCTGCAATGTCATTGTTCACTATACAGCCTTTATTTTTGTAATAGCTGTATACGTCTGCATCTGCTTTAACGTATATTGGGCTTCTTAAAATCCTACTAATTTTGCCAGAATCCCACTTACCACCTTTTGCAGCAAGAATACCTTTATTGTTTAAGTAATCACTAATTCTTCCCAAAGATACATTAGAGTTAGCATACATTTTGTACATTTCCTGCACAATTGGCATCTGTTCGGGATTAGGAGCAAGAACAGAAGTTTTTATACCATCAATTTTTGTTTTCTCTTTTAAAAATCCATACGGGACTGGGCCTCCCATATAGAAGCCCTTTTTCCCCCTAGCGTAATAATTGTCAGTAATTCTTAATTGGGTTGTTTCTCTCTCCAATTCAGCAAAAACGATAACAACAGATAGCATTGCTTTTCCAGACGGGGTTGAAGTATCAAACTTTTCATGTGTGGAGATAAATTCAACATTTTTCTTTTTAAAAATATTGTACATATTTGCAAAATCTAAGTTACTTCTAGATATTCTATCCAACTTATAGACAATTACTTTTGTAATTAAACCAAGTTTAATATCAGACATCATTCGCTCAAATGCAGGTCTGTTAGTATTTTTGCCAGAATAGCCTTTATCCGTATATACTTTATACTCATTTTTTGTTGAATCAAATTCTTTAAGGCAGAATTCTATTTGTGTTTCTATGGAAATTGAATCTTTTTTATCTAAAGATTGTCTTGTGTATACAGCAATCATGCATCGGCCTCCCGATTATCATATTACAACAATTATATTATTATTTGACTTTTGTATCAAGGTTTTTCTTTTCGTTGGAAAGCTTTAAATACATTTTTAATAAAATATCTCTTTTAATCTCTTCTTTTTCTTCGGGCGTTATATCTGGATATGTATGCGTAACTGTAAATTTTTGCATACCATCTAACTCCTGGTTTTTGTGTTCTATTTTATTTNTATTAGCGCCATGGTTGTCCTTATGTTTTATTGGGGTTTTATTTTTTAAAAGCAATAGACATGCCTCCTCTACGGAAAGAATAAAAAAACGGTGCAAAAGAAAAAT